>Ga0209317_1000501_pt1 | contig 45876 bp, 40 predicted proteins | sample RifGroB2_FD_183994 | JGI IMG/M metagenome (GOLD analysis project Ga0209317, IMG submission 183994) | Soil microbial communities from Rifle, Colorado, USA - Groundwater B2 (SPAdes) (version 2) | ecosystem: Environmental > Terrestrial > Soil > Unclassified | place: Rifle, Colorado | collected... | reverse complement strand
CCAGCCCGGCGTCCGCTGCTGCGGCCGCCGCGCTGGTATTTTCTGTTACTGTTTTGCCGCCACCGGGAAGAAGCTGCGGGGAAATATGGTAGCAGAGGGCCAGGCCGGTAGCGTCTTGCGCTCGGGAGGCGCCGCCGCCCCCGGCCTGGCCCGTCTTATGCTGTCCCCGCCCATTCATGATACGGCGTAATGACCCACCCTCAAATAATAACGGCTAACCCTGCCGTTAATGTGTCCACTCAATAACTTTCACTTCCGGCCCCACCTTCTTAACTACGGCCTCTTTCATCTTTTCAAAGTGCGGGCACGGAAAGCCTATAGGGTTTCCATTTTTAATACAGGAAGCGAATGTTATTATCTGCGCGCCGCGTTCCACCATCATTTTAGCCCTCGCTACGGCTTTCTTCCCAGGGCAGCCGCCGCAGGATACAAATCCTGCCACTTCCACCGGCCCGGTCTCCTCAAAAGCGCATTTCCCTTCGCGCGCGACCTTAAAATCGGTGTTGCCGGGACACATATCCTCGGTCTGCTGACAGCGTATAATTCCGACTTTCATCATTTTAATTTCTCCTTTTGGTCCCGGAAATAACTACGAACAGGCCCTCGCCGTATCCGTCCCTGACAGGCTCCAGTTTCTTAACTTCTCCCGGCTGGGTAAATATAGTCTGGGATATTTTAATCCCGCTAAAGCCAAGTGTTTTAAGCCAGCCCGAAACACGGTCCACGGAATGAAATTTTGCGCCCTTATAAAATTTGCTGCTTTTCTGTCTGCGCCAATACGCTTTCCCTGCCGGACTGCTCTTGTCGATAATACCAAGAACCAACCGGCCTCCGGGCTTAAGCACACGCCGGGCCTCTCTTAGCGCTTTCTGAGGAGCCGCAATAAAGCAAAGTGCGGCAACCATCAAAACAAAACCAAAGGCATTATCCTCGCAGGGAAGGTTTTCCGCTTTGGCCTCATAAACCTCTATGTCACGCCGCCGGGCGACCTCGGCCATCGGCGCGGAAGGTTCGATGCCGATACGTATCCCTAAAGCGGTAGCGAACCGTCCGGTTCCTACGCCTATCTCAACGCCTTGTCTGCCTTTTGGGATCGCCGCGCGCAGCGCCTGCACCTCGGACCTGTAAGCGAAAAGGTTCTCATCATACCAGCGGTCGTATTCTATAGCGTGGTGATCAAAGTTCCCCATATGAACAATTAAAGCCCTCAGCAGGCGGCCAACTCCCGGTTATGGCAGCGCACTCAGGCCATGTCTCATCTTCCATAAGAAATATTTCTCAAACCCCAACTTCATCCATTTTGCCCAGACCGCCTTTTTCATATACGAACTCTGCCTCGGAGGAAGCAAGGGATATGCCCGCATAAAGGCAGCCGTATTGCCCATATCCATGAGACAGACAACGCCTAGTTCGTCAACAACGGGTGGAGTAATACCGGTGATGTCAGCACTGATCATCGACGCGGCGATCTTTGCCATCTTTAGTGTCATAAACCCGGTCTTCGGTACGCCCGTAGGCACCGGGGTGACCTCCGGTGGAGCGATTACAATAGCAACGCCTATCGCGAAGATATTTTTATATTTAACGTGCCGGTAATTTTTATCCACCGGGATGAACCCGCGCGGATTTCCAAGCGGCGCGACTGCGGGTACGCCTTTGAACGGCGGCGCTATCATTGCAAGCTTGAATGGTAGCTTGGTGCCGTCTTTAAGTTTTATCTCTCCCGGGGTTACCTCTTCTATCGCCTGGCTTACTATCGGCTTAATGTCCCGCTCTGCGAATTCATCCTCTATGAACCGTTTCGACAAGCCCAGGCCGCCAACGCCCATATGTCCCAGATAAGGTTCTGATGTAAGGTAGATGATGGGGACTTTGTGCCGCATCTTCAGCCGGCGCAGTTCTGCATCCATCTCGAACGCAAGTTCATAGGACGGGCCAAAACAACTGACCATCTGCGAGGAACCGAGTACCAAAGGCCCCGGATTTTCTAGGATCTTGCGCCAAGTCTGCCCGGTCCTTACTGCATGTTCAAGCGTGAATGTGCAATCCGTATGGCCTTTTTCAGGCCCGAGACCGGGAATTTCAGCGAACGATAGTTGCGGCCCCGTTGAGATAACGAGAAAGTCATAGGGCAGTTCTTTATTCCCTATGGTGATCACCTTCGCTGCTTCGGCATTCACCTCCCGCGCCGCTTCATGGATGAAATTTATCCCTTTAGGTTTTAGTATGTCTCTGATAGGGAGGGTTATGTCTTCAGGCTTTCGCCAACCCATGATCAGCCAAGGCAGGGACGGCATGAAAACAAAACGGTCGTCGTCGCTTACCACTGTAACGTCCGCTTTGCTCCCGAGCAGCCGCTTAAGTTCCAAGGCCGCGGTCAGTCCGCCGAACGATCCGCCCAACACAACTATTCTTGTCGGCATAACCCCTCCCTGTCCCCCGGTTCTTCTTAAAACACCAGTACTTTATCTGCCCAGGTGGTCCATTCTGTCAGAAGGGCCATTGTGCCGCGCTTGGCGCCCTCGGCCAGCATCTCATCGGCTATGCCGCGCGCGTCCATGCAGGAACCGCAGACGCTTATTTCGCCGCCCTGCTTATTCACAAGTTTCAGCATATGCTCGATGTTGTAGTAGCCCTGCGGCGTTTTCTGGTTTTTAACGCCGCAGGGCGCGCCGTCGCCCATAAGGAACACGCGTATCTGCTCGGTCTGGCTCTTTCCAAGGGATACAGCCAGCCGCAGACCGTTATAGCTCTTTTCCCCGCCGTAGGGCTGCTCGTTGAGTATAAACAGATTTTTCATGTATTTTCTCCTTATGCTTAGCCAGTTAGAATTCGTACCGCATGGAAAGATATATATTGTCGTTTTTGTCCAATTGTCCGAGGAAGGTGTTGTTGTTTGCGCCTCCGAACACATTCACGCCTACGGTGGCCGTGAGTTCATCCGTGACGTGACAGGCCGCCTCAGGTATGAGGTAGAAGTCTTTGTCCGTAGGGCTCCAGAAGGAGAACAGGGAAAGCTTCCAGGTCTGGTATTTCAGGAACTGTGTTAGCCGGAGCGTCAGCAGTTGGCGTAGCCGGTCCTGCTTCGGTAAGCCTGCGGGAAAGCTGGCCTCGTAGCGGTTATATTTGTGCATATACTCGCCGTAATACTGTAGGCCGGCCGTAAAATCCGCCCAGGGTGAGCGTTGATAGCCGGCAAGAAACCGGGTTTGCGAATTCGGAATTAGCGGATTGGTCCCGGCGATATCCTGCCTGGAATCGTAGAAACCGGCTTCAAAGCTCAACACTCCGCCGACGGCATTGCCCTGAAGGCTGGCACCGTAGACGGCGAGCCTCGGGTAAACTATTGTCAGCTTGGTCGGGGCGGTCATCGAGTCCGGTTCCATCGAGGGGGTACGGAAGAAACCGCGATAGGCGTAGAGCGCCGCGTCAAAGCCCAGGATGGGGCGGTAAAGCCTCGCGGCAAGCTCCGCGTTATCCAGGTCATGACGCGGTTTGGCTTCAACCCGGTTCGTAACCTGGCTGAAAGGATCGAAAAGGAAAAAGCTTTGGCTGGTGGGGAACTGGTCCGGCTCGAAGACCGGGATAGCGATAATATCCAGGGAGGCTTTGTCCGAATAGAAACTGGTTTTCAGGCTGCCCGCGCCCGTCTTAAGATATTCCATGGGGCGGCCGGAGAAAAGCGCGGCGTAGTTCTTGGGGAAAAGATCGTTGATGAAAAGAAGATCGCCCACGCCCCAGGTATGGACCTGCCGGCCGGCCCTGAAATCCAAAGAACCCCTGGCATAGGTCAGGTATGCCTCGCGCACGTCCACGGCCGATTGACTATTCGTTTCATCGCGCAGGAAATCCGTTTTAGCGAAATAACCCGGCCCGCCTCCGGGAGCCGTGCCTGAGAGCTGAAGCTGGAGCCGCTCCTCGCCCAGGAGGAAATCCCCTGACGCCGGTTTCTCATGCCGCGTAGTGCCCAACCGGGTGGCGTAGTTGGCCAGGACGGAGCCGTGCCAATCCAATGCGCTACCGGCGGCGGAATCTGCGGCGCCGGCCGGGCGGCATTGGAACAGGAAAAGGGCAGCTAAGATCCAGGCGCGTTTCATGATTTATTTTATCCAGCTTCCGGGCGGGTTCCTTAACGCGCGTTCGCTGAAATCCCCGGCCTTGAGCGCGAGCCGGTACTTTGTATCGCTGAATTCCACCACTGTCTGGTGGCCAGATTTTACGTTTTTCATGGAACGCTTCATGGCGGTCGGCACGCCGTCCACCTCTTTGATCTCTTCGGCGGAGAATTCCCTGAAGAGCTGATTCTGCACGTCGTAATATTCCTCCCTGAGGGGCAGGAAGGTTGTTTTATCTATCCAGGAGACCTTTCGCTTGTATGCGGCGGCCGCTTTAGGCATGCTCTCTACGACGTAACAGGCTTTGCCGCCGAGTTCTTCCTCGCGCAGTAATTTATGGGTGTCGGCCTCGATGTTTCTGCCCGAGACGTCCTCATAGCTGAAATCGGAGCCGACAAAGCTGGACTGGGAATCTTTGGCCGCGATACGCTGGACCAGGTTCAGGGCCGGGATGAACAGCCAGCGGTCCGATTCTTTGGCGGCATATTTATAGACGAGGAAGGCCATGCGGCGCACGTCGCCGGGGGCGTGGAAATACATGAAGTATTTCTGGTCCCCGCCGGGCATATTGACGCGCAGCATCGTCAGCTCCCGGAAGCGTTCGCCGCCCGAAATGTCTTTCAGCGTCATTTTGATACGGGCCCGGAAACTATCGCCCGGATAAAAGAAAGCCTGTTGCATTTTGCCGACTATGCCGGCGGCGTCCATAGGCTGGGCGGTAGCGGGGGCGGCGCTGGCCGGCGCCAGGAGCGCCGCCGCGATCATCAACTGTAGTATTATTTTGGTCATATTTAATCCTCAGTTAGGCTGTGAACAATTGTTTCCTGAAAAGTACTATCAGGGCGGGAATGTAGATGATGCAGAGCACCGCGCTTAAGAGCATCATACACACGATAAAAGCACCCACTGTGATGTAGGGGGTCAGGGGCGCGAACAGCATCACCGAGAAGGCCGCGGCGAACAGTATGGCATTGCGTAATACGCCCTTGCCGGGGCGCGCCGCGGTCCACACCAGCGCTTCCTCGATAGATTCGGGCGCGGCCGCATTCCGGCCTTCAGCCAGCCGCAGTCTGAATCTGTTGATGAAATGAATGGCGAAGTCCACCGCCATTCCCAGCGAGAGGCAGGAAAGCACCGAGATAGGCATGTCGAAGTCTTTACCCGCAAATCCCACGGCGCCGTAGATCAGGATTACGGTGAAAAGAAGCGGGATATAGCCAACCATAGCCCATTTGACCGACCTGAAATTGACCGACAAGATGGCGAAGATGACAACCAGGGCCAGCAGGAAGCCCTTTATCATATCCCACAACACCGCGTCGTTCCAGACCAGGTTGAAATAGGCTATGCCGGCGGGCTTTATCTCCACGGGGAATGGATTATCACGCTGATAGTTCCGTGCGGCCTCTATTACCTTACGCATAGCCCCGGCGTCCCAGGTCTTGAGCTGCACCCAGACATTGGCTTTTTTGTAATAGGGGTCAACTACGTTATCAAGGTCGGCTGGTTTGGCCGACATGCCGAAGAGAAAGAGATACTGCCCGGCGAGTTCTTTGGATTCCGGAACCTTGTCGTAAGCCGGGTCGTCCTGGTGCAGGACGCGGCTGATCCTTTTAACATAATCCACGACCGAAGTTGTCTTTCCCACTTCTGGAAGTTTTTCTAGGCTGCGCTGTAGCTCCTCGATATAGCGCAGGGCCTGCGGGGATTTTATAAATTCCTCTTCGTCGCCCGTTGAGTTGACCACCAGGTAGCCGAGCGAGGTTCCGCCCAGGGCTGCGTTCATTACACGGTCGGCCGTGCGGACTTCGCTGGACTTCGTGAACCACTCCACCATATTGTTATTGACCTTTATGCGGGTCGTGCCGGCTACCGCCACGGCGAATAAAGCGAGGCCGGTGAGAACTACTGCCCGGGGTTTATGCGCGCCCAGCCGGGCGAGGTGCGCGAGGAATTGTGATATCCGGCTGGACTGCGCGTCTTCACCGCGCGAAGCCGTTTCTATGGATTTTTCACTGACGAAGGTGAACATGGCCGGGATAAAGCTGAAACTCAGTATCCGCAGCAGGACGGTGCCGAAGGCCACCAGGCCGCCGAAGATCTTGACCGGGACGATATCCATGAACAACAGCACCGAGAACCCGGCCGCGGTAGCCAGCGCCGTATAGCGCACGGGCCGCCCCACCGCCTCCATGGTTTTTATAATGGCGGTTTTCCTGTCCTTTTCCTCCCGGAAGCGGAAATAGAACTCGTTAAAGATGTGGATGGAGTCCGTGGCTATGGCCATCAGGAACACCGGCGCCATGGAGCTCATGATATGGATGGGGTAGCCCAGGGCTATAAGCAGGCCCATGCTCCAGACGGTAGCTATCATGGCGTCCATCATGAGCGCGGCGGAGAGAAAGAGGTCGCCGAACATAAAATAGCGGGCCGCGAACATGAGCAGGCCGGCCATGGGCGCGAAGATCGCCATCAGTTTGAACATCTCCGCGCCGAAGGTGTCGCGCGCCACCGGGTCGCCGGCGACGTAGTAGTTCTCCGGACCGCCTTCATCTTTGACTATCTCGCGTATTTTGTCGGCTACGGCTTTGCCGTTGGCGCCCTTTTCCAGGGGGACATAGATAGCCGCAGTTCTGCCGTCCTGTGAGATAATGCGGCCGACGAACATGGGGTTCTCGAAAAGCTGTTTTCGCAGTCCTTCAAGGGCGCGGGGGTCGCCTGGCACTTCCGGCATAAGGGGCCCCACCTGGAGCGTCCCTTTATCCACCGTAACATTATCTATAGTGGAGAAACCCGCCACGTCGCGGGCGGCCACACCGGGGATCTGCAGTATCCCCTCATTGATGCGCTTTATTTTTTCCAGCGTTGTTTTGTTGAGAACCCCGGCTTCGTTCTTAATGCCGACCACGATCATGTCCTCATAGAGGCCGAAGGTCTTTTCTACGGCGTCGTTGGAGACCCGGACCGCGGAATCGGCCGGGAGCATGTTCTTGGGATTGGTGTCGGTCCGGACCCTGGGAAACGCGGACAGTGCGACCAAGGTTATAAAGAGGGTGACGGCCACCACCCAGCGGGGATGGTCTACGGAAAAATGAACCAGGGAAAAGTCACGGAGCTTACGCATGTATTTTTCCTCCTATCCGCGCCGCTACGTTCCCCTGCTCCCGCAGGCGCTCGATGAGGACCTGCCTTAACAGATCATAAGCCTTGAGCATTTTGGGGAAAGACAGGCGGTAGTAGATGTGCTGGCCCTCGCGGCGTGATAGCAGGACTCCCTTTTCCCGCAGGATGGTCAGCTGCTGTGAAACATTGGGCTTGGGGATTTCCATTTCCCTTGTCAGGTCGCCGGCGGTCTTTTCGCCGGAGCGCAGCAGGTCGATGATCTCAAGGCGCTTGGCGTTGGAGAGCACGGAGCAGACCTGCGCGTGCATTGTGTAGATCAGCCGTCTGGTTTCCTTTTTTGTCATAATAGCCTCGCTGTTGTAGTTGCGATATTTCGCAACTACATTATAGGCGTTACGCCTTCAGCCTGTCAAGAATCAGGCCCCCCAGCCTGTAAGGTCAGGCTAGAATATAGTGAGATAATTTGCAAGCGGCCCCCAGCTTAAGGAACAACCAGTCCACCTCTTTGAGTCTAGTCGATAAAGGAGTTTGTACCATCAGAACCTCGCCCGCAGCTCATCTCTCCCAGTTCCTCGCGCGGTTGAGCGGGGCCAGCAATTCCGGTCGGTCCAGCACCTGCCGGAGCTGGGCCAGACTCCAATCGCCTTCATGGCGGCCGATGCCTTTCATTGAGCAGCGTAAAAGCCGCGGGCATGAAGTGGAAAGTAAGATACATCGAGAACAGCAGGCCGCCTATTACGGCTATGGCCATGGGCTTAAGCAGTTCGGTGCCTTCGCCCAGCCCCAGCGGCAGCAGTACGGCGCCTTCCAGCACTGCCTTTTCAAGCGGTAGCCCGCCCTATACCTCTCCCTGCGGTACGAATATTAAGTGGATATGTTATTCCGCGCGGCCCGCTTTCGGCCCGCTCGCCATCAGGTAGTAGAAATAAGGCACGTACACCAGCGTAAGAAAAGTGCCCAAGATAAGCCCGCCTATGGACACTATGGCCAGCGGCGAGAGGCGCTCCAGACCTATGGCCCATTCCAGAGCTATGGGCACCATGCCCACGGAGGTGGCGAAGGCCGTCATAAGTATCGGGCGCGTCCTTACCGTTATGCTGTCGTAAATGGCCGTCTTCAGGTCTTTGCCATCGCGCTCGTAGGCCTGGATGAAGTCTATGAGCAGGATGGAGTTCTTCACTATGATGCTGCCCAGCAGCACGAACCCCATGATGGCCGGTACGCAGACGTGCTTGTCGGCCAGCAGTAGCGACCAGGCGCCGCCTATGGCGCCCAGCGGTATGGCTATGACGATGGCCGCCGGGGCTTTCCACGAACCAAAGAGCGGCACCAGCACCAGGTAAAGTATCACTATGCCCATGGCTATGGCGCCGAGCATGCGCAGCGTGGTGTTCATCATGATGTCTATGTCGCCGGTCTGCTTTAAGGTTACGCCTTCGGGCAGGGTAAATTTCTTCATGGCGGCCTCGAAGCTTTCCATGATATGGGTTATAGGGAAAGTGGAGCGGTAGCCGTACACGTCCAGCGTGTACTGCATGCCCTGGCGCGTTATCACCGTGGGCTCGGTGCTGTCCACGAAGTTCCCCATGGCCGCCAGCGGTATGAAACCTTTGGGCGTGGCCACCAGGTAGCTGCCGAACTTGCCCACCCGGTCGCGCAGGTCCGCCTTCTCTATCACCTTTATCATCAGGCCGGTCTCGTTGGGAACGGTCAGTACCGACGATACCACGCCGGCAAGGCCCTGCGCCACCTGGCCCGCCACACCGCCCGGCGTGACGCCGTACAGGGCGCATTTGAGCTTGTCTATGCGGAAGTCGGTCTCCAGGCTGTCGGTGTCCCACGAGCGGGAATAGGATTTAAGTCCCTTGGTGGCGGCCATGGCCTCCATGACGCTCTTGCCGGCTGTATCGAGGTCTTTGATGGACGGGCCGGAAAGCGTGGCGTCCACGTTGGCCACGATGGAGGAGAAAGCCGCGGCGCCGAAATCGTAGACGTCCGCGTATTTCACGCCGGGCAGGCCGCGCGCGAAGTCCCGTATTTTCCCCTCCAGCGCCCAGATGTCTTCTTTGCGGTCGAAGCGGTTGACGAAATGCACCGTCATCAACAGCTGGTATGGTGTACCGCCCGCCACGGTGAATACGCCGGGCTCCGTGCCTATGGCGGTGGAGACGGACCGGATATCGCCCAGGCCGTAGATATATTTTTCCAGCTCGGCGGCGCGCTCGTTCACCTTCCAGATGGGGGTGTTAGAAGCCAGGGCCACTTTCACCTTGGCTATGCCGGTGTCCATGGGCGGCATCAGATCGCGGCCCTCCAGCGGCAGGATCACGCGCAGGCTCACGGCGAACAGCATGAACAGCGGCAGGATGAACGCCAGCCGCAGGCTGCGGCGCTCCATCATGTAGCGGTTCAGGTTTATGTAAAAGGCCTTGAGCGGCGCGAGCACCGCCTCCATCCAGGCGTTCAGGCGGCCTTCGAACTTAAAGCCCTTCCCGCCGCCCAGGCTCATAAACTTCCTGGCCACTATGGGGATGAAGGTGATGGACACCACGTAAGAGACCAGCACGGCTATCATCAGCGTGCCGGCCAGCGGCCTGAAGATCTTCTCCGGGTAATCGCCTACAAAGAGCAGCGGCAGCAGAATGACCGCCGTGGCGAGGGTTCCGCCGAACACCACCAGCATCACCTCTTCGGTGCCGTCGATGGCGGCGCGCTCGGCGCTTTTGCCCAGTTCCTGATGGTGGCGTTTGATGTTCTCCAGGATCACTATGGCGTCGTCCACCAGCATGCCCAGCGCCAGGATGATGCCGGTGAGGCTGACTATGTTGAAGCCTATGCCCAGCAGCCACATGATGCCTATGGTGGCCAGATACACGAACGGGATGGACAGCCCCGCTATGATGGTAAGCGGCAGGTCCGCCAGGAAGATGAAGATGACCAACGACGTGAAGATGATGGCGTCGCGCAGCGCGTCTATCATGTTGGAATTGCTGAGTTTTACCAGTTCCTCCTGTGAGTCCGCGGTCTGGATGTCTAACTGCGGGAAGCGTTTTTTAAGCTCCGGCACCAGCTTGTTGACCGAATTTATGGTGTCCAGCACCGCGCCGCCATAGGGACGCTGTATGGCCAGCGCTATGCCCTGCTTCCCGTTGCCGCGGTAGAGCGAGGCGGGGGGGTCCTTTATGCCGTAGGCGACCACCGCCACGTCCTTCAGTTTTACCGCCGGGGTCACGCTGATGTCGCCTAGCTGGCTTATATCGGCGGCCTCGGTGAGCAGGCGGAACACATTCTGGCTGGCCTGGTTTATCACTATGCCCATCGGCATGTCTTTGTTGCCCAGTTTCAGCGCCGCGGCCACGTCCTGCGTTGTCAGGCGCAGGCCGGCCAGTTTGGTGTTGTCCACGAAGATGTTTATTTCCTTCTGGAAACCGCCGAACACGTCCACGTTGGAAACGTTGCCGGCTTTGAGCAGTTCCGGCTTTATGTAGTTTTCCGCCATGTAGCGCAGGTCGGCCAGGTCCAGCTTGGAGCCGGGCCTGGGAGAAAGCGAAAGCACTATTACCGGCGGGGTATAGGAAGTAATTTCGTAGACCGAGGGCGCCTGGATGTCCGCCGGCAGCAGGTTCTGGATCTTGGTCAGCGCGTTGGCCGCGTCGGTCTTAGCCTCGGCTATGGGCTTGCCGTAGTTGAATTCGGCCGTCACTATGGAAAATCCGTCGTTGGAGGTGGAGTAGACGCGCCTTACCCCGTTAATGGTGTAAAGCTGGCGCTCAATGATGGCGCTCACATGGTCCGCCACGTAGCGGGCCGAGGCGCCCGGCTCCACGGTGACCACGGCCACCTGCGGGCGGTCCGCCGGCGGGAACAGGTCGCGCGGGATACTGAAAAAGCCCACCACGCCCAGCACCGAGAACCCTATGAGCGCCGCGAAGACGAGGTGCGGCCTCGAAAGGAAATATTTAGTCATGGGCCCCGCCCTCCCGGACCGCCTTCACCTGCTGCCCCTCGTAGATCTTCAGCAGGTCCTGCCGCGAAGCCGTGCCCAGCCGCGCGGCCGGGGCCAGGCCTTCCACGCAGTAGCTCACGCCGTCGGTCCCCAGCACTTTCACCGGCGCCCAGTGCACCGTACCGTTCTTTACCGTAAGCGCGAAGTAGCCGTTCATGTTGCGCGACACCGAGTTGGCCGGCACTATGAAGCCGCTGCTGACCGAGGTATAGAAATGCGTGTCCACGTAGGTGCCGGCGGGGATATGGAGCTTATTGCCGGTAAGGGCCAGTTTTACCGTCATCAGGTTGTTGGCCGCGGCGGGGACCACGGCTTTTACGCGGGCCCGCTGGAAACCGCCGTTAAAGGTTATCTCCTGCTCCGAGCCGGGCTTTATTTTAACAGCGGTTTCCACCGGCAGGTCGGAGTACACCTCGTAGCCGGGGCCGGTGCCGTCGAGCTGCGCCAGCACCTTGCCGGGGTATGCGGTGTCGCCGGGCTGCAGGAAGCGTTTGCCCACTACGGCGTCGAAAGGCGCGCTTATCACGCCATAGCTCAACTGCGCGGAGGCGGCCTCGTAGGCGGACACGGCCTGCTGGTAGAGGTTCTGCGAGCTCTCCAGCCGCTCCTGCGAGACGGCCCCGTTGTCGAAGAGGACCTTGTCGCGGTTGTACACCTTCTCCTGGTTCTGCTTCTTTATAGAGAGCGCCTCGGCGCCGGCGGCCAGGTCCGAGGTGTCCAGGCGCAGCACCACGTCGCCTTTCTTTACGGCGGTGCCCTCGTCGGCTATAAAGACCACGCGTGCGCTCAGCCTGGAACTTAAGGCCGCCTGGTTCTCCGGCTTGAACAAGCCCAGGTAGGTCTCCCGCGCGCGCAGCACGCCCAGGCGCGGCGAGGCCAGCTCCAGCGCCACGGGGTAGGTCCTGGGGGTTTTTTCCCGGGCTATGTCGAGCTTGCGCTTTATCACGGGCACGGCCAGCAGTATAGCGCCCAGCGTTATCAGACCGTACCTGCGGACTTTCAGGTTTTTAAAGGTTTCGGCTATCTTTGAGACGCTCATATTTTTTCTCCCGCGCTGAACTCCAGGTATTTGCCCGCCGTAAACACGCCGTAATACGCGCCCCGCTCCTGCGACAGCGCGTCGTAATACTGGGCCAGGGAAAGCAGCAGATCGTACATGCTGCCCGCGTTCTGCTGGTACTTCACGTTCTCAACTTCTTTGGTGTCTTTGGCGTAAGCCAGCGCCTTGCCGGCGGCTTCGTGCATGGCCAGCTGGGTCTGCAGGCCGGTATAAGCCTCCACCATCTCCCGGCGCACGGACAGCGCCTGCGCGGTTTCTCCGGCCTTAGCGCTTTTATAGTCCCGCTTCTGGCTCACCATGTCGAAAGCCCTTTTGCCGAAATCGAAAACGGACCATTGCGCGGCCACGCCGTAATTCCACAGCGGCACGCTGCCCCCGCCGCCGATGCTCCTGAAATAAGTATAGTTGGCCGAGATCTCCGGCAGGTAGGCGTATTTGGACTTGGAGTAATTGGCCGCGGCTATCTGCTTCTTCTTCATGCTCATGGTCATTTCTTCGCGGTCCAGCAGGGCGGTCTTTACCAGGTCCTCCAGCGGCGGATACGCCTTTTCCTTAAGTTCCACGGGCTCGAAATCCCAGTCGTCCGTTTCCAGGCCGGTGAGCTGGTCCAGGCCGGCCTTCAGCGCGGTTATATTGTTCTCCAGGCCCTGGCGCTGGGCTTTCGCCATTTCATACTGGTAATCCACTTTCTTCAGGTCTATGGCCGCGTAGCGGCCCACCTTTACGCCGAGCTCGATGTTCTTGTGCAGTTCGGCCAGGGCTTTTTCCTGTTCGGTCTTGGCCTGCAGCTGTTCCTTGAGGGCAAGGCCCTTAAGGAAGAGCGAATAGACGTTGAACGCCACCTGCCGCTGGGTGAGAGAACTCTGGGCCTTGGCTATTTCATAACCCAGAGAAGCGATGGAAATATTTTTGCTCAGTTTGAACCCGGTGAAGAGGGGCAGGGTGTAGGAGCCGCCCACGTTGGTAATGGTATCGTCGGAGAGCGGGAAGGGCGCGGTTATGGGCGGCACCATGGGGGTAAGGGTGCGCTCCAGGTTATACCGGGTGAGGTTACCGATGACCGTAACCTCTCCCAGCCGCGAAACGCGCGCGCCGTATTTTCTGTATTGCTGGGAGGCCGCGGCCTCGCGGGCCATGTTAAGCGCCGGGCTGTTCTTTAAGGCCGCGTCCAGCGCGGCGTCCAGCGTTAAGGCCCGCGCGCCGGGGACGACGGCAAAGGCGCACACGGCGGCCGTGATAATTATTGTAACCTTCATAAACGGCTCTCCTACCTGGCAAGTATCCCCGAAAAGAGAAAGAACATCCTTTTACAGAAACTTTCAGTGTTTACGCCCTTCCGATTGAGCACCAGCTCTATGTTCAGACTTATGGGTATGCCCAGGTACAGCATGGCCGCATCCTCCACGCTTATAAGTTCGCGCCAGAGCCCCTCTTTTATGCCGTCCCGTATCACTCCGGCCAGCAGTTTCTTCTGGGAGGCGAGTATGCCGTGGAACTCGGTTTTGAGGACGCTGTCGTTATAATGCGCCGCCTCCGAGAAGAGGAGTATGTTCATGCCCTCATTCTTCAATATGTATCGGATCTGGGCGCACATCAGCCCGAAAAGGCGCTTATCGGCGGGCTTGCCCGGCGCGGCGGCGGCGCGCATCCCCCCTACCATATCCTTCTTTACGTCCTGCATGATGCCCAGGATGATGTCCTGCTTGGTCCTGAAATGGCGGAAGATGGCGCCTTCGCTTATGCCCACCCGCTTGGCCAGGTTGCGCGTAGAAAGGCGCGCCAGCCCCTCGGAGGCTATAATTTCCAGCACCGCCCGCTTTATCTGTTCTTGCCGCACTTCGGTGGTTTGTTTTTTCATAAGTAATCACTCACTCACATTCTACCCGACACGGCCGCATTTGTCAAGGGCCCGCCGCCGCCGCGGTTGTTGGCGCGGGCCTTGCCGCCGCAGCCGGCAAGGGGGGCGCGGCCGCCCTGCCCTCTGCCGGCGCCGCTTTCTTTTAAGTGAAAATTCATGTGAGGAACTCGCCGCACGGTTTGTTGACTTGCAATGAGTAAAGCGATAAAGTGTTAGTGGAATTGGGCCATATTCATGCCTGGCGCCGCGGGCGCTGCGCAAGGAGAGCCGTTCCGGCGTTTACGGCATGCACCTGGCACTCGGGATGAGCAACAAATGGGAGGCGGAATTTATAGTCGGCCTGCCATCCGGCAAAACAGTTGAAGCTGTATTTCCCTTTCTTGTCTCGGGTTCGGATGTCCCGCCCTGGGAGAGGAAGAAAGCAAAGCAGAAATAACGGGGAGTATATGGACTGGTCTTTATTCGGTTTCAGCGCGATGCGCGAATTATTTAACATCCACCCGATGTTCGTGCATTTTCCGATAGCGTTTCTGCCCGGCGCATTTCTCTTGTACGCTTTGGGAATAGTTTTAAAGAAGCCGGTGCTTAACGCCGCAGGCAGGGCCTGCCTTTATCTGGCGGCGGCCGGCACGGTGGCGGCGCTGACAACGGGGTTGTTTGCGGCGGGCAGCTTCCCGCATAACGAGACTATCCACCACATGATGGGAACACATAAGACCCTGGCCTGGATAGTTCTTGTGTGGACGGGCGTACTTAGCGCGTGGAGTTTCTTCCAGTCGGAACACCGGCCTAAGGGCGCGTGGGCTTTCCTGGCGCTGCTGGGACTGGCCAACCTGGCTGTTATGCAGGGGGCTGATATAGGCGCGCGCATGGTCTACCTGGAGGGGGCGGCGGTAAAACCCGCGGTAGCCGCGATTACCGGGGGCCAGGAGGAAAAACCTGCGGGCAGCGCGCTGCCGGCCGCGCCTGCCGGGCATGAGGGGCATACTCACTAGTAAGAGGACTGCAAGTAAGGCCATATCCTATGAAGACTGTTATAGCAGCGTTCCTGTTGGTTTCAGGCTTGTGCGCCGCCGCCGGCGCGCAAGCCGGCGCAAGGCTTGGCCTGGCGGAGGTGCTGGCAGAGGTCCGGGACAAGAACCCCGACCTTAAGGCCGCTAAAGCGGTTTCCCTGGCCGCGAAGAGCCGGATAAAGCAGGCTTATATTCTTAAAGACCCGGTGCTGGAGTTCGAGCGGATGTACACGCCTGCGGGAAAGAGCTTTATAGGCGACGCGGGTGAAAGAAACATAGCCATAAGCCAGGAGATAGACAACCCCTACAAACTTCTGTTGCGTAAGAGTATTGCAAAAGACGAACACGCTTTTTACACAACCCTGTACGACGCTAAAGACCGGGAGCTGGCCGCCAAGGCCAAGGCGCTTTTTTACGAGTATTATATGGCCGCCAAAGCCGGACAGATCTACAATGAAACGGTGGATGTGCTGCAGGGGTTCGCAAAAATAGCCGAAGCCAAGTATTCGGTGGGGAAAGCCTCGCAGAGCGACGCGATAAAGGCCCAGGTGGAGCTTTCGCGGACGCTTAATATGCTGGTGACGGTTAAACAGGAAAAAGAAACCGCCGCCGCCATGCTTAACGCGTTGATGGACCGGGACACGCTCGCCCCCCTGCCGGAGCCCGCGGAGCTGGAGCCTGCCCGGGCCGGCGCGGGTTACGAAGAACTGCGCGCGGCGGCATTTGTATTAAACCCGGGACTGAAAAGCTATTCACTGAAAGCCGCGCAGGCCGGCCGCCGGCTGACGCTCTCAAAGGCGGAATATCTGCCTGATTTTATGCTGCTTTACAGGAAGCGGAAAGCGCCCGGCCAGGACATGGATAACACTTACGACGTGGCGCTGGGATTAACTGTGCCACTGTGGTTTGCGAAACAGAAGGCTATGGTGAAGGAAGCCGGCGCGGAAAAAGAAATGGCCGAGGCGGAATATAAAGCCGCCCGCAACGAACTGGCCTCCGACCTGAGGGAGGCCGACATAAAGGCGCGCAGCAGCCTGCGGCTGGTGGACCTTTACCGCAACAGCGTGATACCGCAGGCCGAGGAAGCGCTGAAAATAGCGCAGAGCGGCTACCAGGCGGAGAAGGCCGATTTTATGGACCTGCTGGACGCGCAGCGCACGTTATTGGACCTCCGGATGGACTACTACCGCTACGTGGTGGACTACCAGACCTGGCTGGCCCGGGTTGAACAGCTTGCCGGTACGCCGCCCGGCGGCGCAATTCCAGCGCAACAGGAAATAAAATGAAAGCTAAAAAGAATATCGTTTTGATAATTCTCGGGCTTCTACTGCTGGCCGCGGCTGCCGTGGGTATAAAATATTACCTGGCGCGCGGCGGGCACGGCGGCCATGGCGCCGGTCAGGATAAAGGCCTGTACCACTGCCCCATGCACCCGGCTTACACTTCCGACAAGCCCGGACAATGCCCCATCTGCGGGATGAACCTGGTTAAAACCGAAGGAGGCGAAGCGGCGCCGGCCGAAGAGCCGGCGGCACGGCCTGCGGAGAAGAAAATAAAATTCTACCGCGCCCCGATGAACCCCTCTATAATATCCAAAACGCCCATGAAGGACGAAATGGGTATGGAGTATACGCCGGTGTATGAAGTTGAAGGCGAGGCCAAAGAAGTGGGCGGCCGGGCCCCGATACGGATGGATGCGGCGAAAAGGCAGCTTATCGGCGTGAAGACCGCCCGCGCGGCTTACAGGACGCTGACCCACACAGTGCTGAGCTCCGGCCGGGTGGCTTATGACCCGGACCTGTACCAGTCCATTGCGGAATATAAAGAGGCCGTTATAGCCCGTGACAAAGTGAAGGACAGCGCCTGGCCGCAAGTGCATGAGCGGGCCGAGGCCCTGATACGGGCTTCGGAACTGCGGCTGAGGCAGGCGGGGCTTTCCGACGGGCAGATAAGCGAGCTGGACCGCGGCGGGGAGGGCGCCGCCAACCTGCTGCTGCCCGGCGCCAGGGCCTGGCTTTACGCCCAGATATACGAGTACGAGATAGACCTGGTAAAACCCGGCCAGGCGATAGAGGCTGTGACGCCGGCCTACCCGGGCCGGGTTTTCCGCGGGGTGATAAAGGCCGTGGACTCGATCCTGTCGGCCGAGACGCGCACGTTGCGGGTGAGGGCCGAGGTGGAGAACCCGGGCAATATGCTGAAGCCCGAGATGTACGCCGAGATAAGGATAAAGGTGGCGCTGGAAGCGCGTTTGACGGTGCCGCAGAGCGCTATTATCAGCAGCGGCCCGCGAAAGCTGGTTTTTGTGGATAAGGGCGAAGAAGGTTTTGAGCCGCGGGAAGTGAGGGCCGGCTTTGAGGGCGATGATTACACCGAGGTCCTGGCCGGCGTGAAGGCCGGGGAGACCGTGGTGACCTCGGCTAATTTCCTGATAGATTCCGAGGCCAGGCTGAAATCCTCGGTGCTGGAATAGGCCATGATAAAAAAAATCATCGCTTTTTCCGCCCATAACAAGGCCCTGGTTATTATTTTCGCCATGGCGGCCATGGTGGGGGCCTATTATTGCGTAAGGAGCATCTCGCTGGACGCCATCCCGGACCTTTCCGACACGCAGGTGATAGTTTATTCCCGTTGGGACCGCTCGCCGGATATAATGGAGGACCAGGTAACTTACCCCGTTATCACGTCGCTTTTGGGCGTGCCGAAGGTGAAGACTATCCGCGGTTTTTCGGATTTCGGATTTTCGTATGTGTATGTTATTTTCCAGGACGGCACGGATATCTACTGGGCCAGGGCCCGCGTGCTGGAGTACTTAAATAAGATCCAGGGCCGCCTGCCGGAAGGCGTTAAAACCGAGATAGGCCCGGACGCCACCAGTGTGGGCTGGGTGTACCAGTACGCCCTGGTGGACAAGAGCGGCAGGCATGACCTGTCCGAGCTGCGCTCTTTCCAGGACTGGAACCTGAAGTTCCATTTGCAGGCGGTGCCGGGCGTGGCGGAAGTGGCTTCTATCGGAGGCTTTCAGAAGCAGTACCAGGTGAATCTGGACCCCAACGCCATGGCGGCCTACAATGTCCCGCTTGAGAAAGTGCTGAACGCCGTGAAGGGCGGCAACAACGATGTGGGCGGGCGGCTGATAGAGTTTTCGGGCGCGGAATACATGATACGCGGCAAGGGCTATGCCCGGAGCGTGAAAGATATTGAGAACATAGTGGTGGCGCGGGACGCCAACGGCACGCCGGTGCTGATAAAGAGCGTCGCAAGAGTTGAGACAGGCCCCGAGATACGGCGCGGTATCTCCGACCTGGACGGCGAGGGCGACGCCGTGGGCGGCATAGTGATAATCCGCCATAAGGAAAACGCGCTGAAGGTGATACAAAGGGTGAAGGAAAAACTGGAGCAGGTAAAACCCTCGTTTCCCGAAGGCGTGGAACTGGTGACCACCTACGACCGCTCCGGGCTGATATATAAGGCTATTGAAACGCTTAAGCGCCAGCTGACCGAAGAAATGATAATTGTCAGCCTGGTGATACTTATTTTCCTGTGGCATGTGCCGTCGGCTATTATCCCGATAGTGACCATCCCGGTGTCTGTGTTCCTGGCTTTCATCCCCATGTATTTCATGGGCATCTCGTCCAATATAATGTCTTTGTCGGGCATAGCCATCTCCATAGGCGTGCTGGTGGACGGCGCTATAGTGGAGGTGGAGAACGCGTATAAGAAACTGGAACTATGGCAGAGCGGGGGAAGAAAGGGGGATTTTCATGCCGTGCGGCTGGAGGCCCTGCAGGAAGTGGGGCCGTCGGTGTTCTTCTCGCTGCTGGTGATAGCGGTGGCTTTCCTGCCGATCTTTACGCTGGTGGACCAGGAGGGGCGGCTGTTCAAGCCGCTGGCCTACACGAAGAACCTTTCCATGTTCATGGCGGCCATATTGGCCGTGACGCTGGACCCGGCGCTGCGGATGATGTTCGCCCGCATGGACCCGTTCCCCATAAAACCGCTGTGGTTCGGGAAAGTGGTGAATACGGTGGTTGTCGGAACTTATTATCCGGAAGAAAAACACCCCATCAGCAAAATGCTGTTCGCGGTGTATGAGCCGGTCTGCAAGTGGGTGCTGGACCACCCGTTAAAGACCATCGCTTTCTCGCTGCTGCTGGTGCTTTCCACCATCCCGGTATACCTCAAGCTGGGCTCGGAATTCATGCCGCCCCTCAACGAAGGCACCATCCTTTACATGCCCACCACCCTGCCGGGGCTTTCGGTGACCGAAGCGCAGAAACTTCTGCAGCTTCAGGACCGGATCCTGAAAAGCATACCCGAAGTGGAGCGGGTGTTCGGCAAGGCGGGGCGGGCGGAAACGTCCACGGATCCGGCGCCTTTTTCGATGATGGAGACCACGGTGGTGCTGAAACCCGCCGAGGAGTGGCGCGCGAAGCCGCGCTGGTACTCCTCCTGGGCTCCGGAGTTCCTGCGCGGCATTCTCAGCCATGTCTGGTACGATAAACTGACCTGGGATGAACTTATTACCGATATGGATTCGAAGATGCGCTTCCCCGGCGTGTCGAACGCCTGGACCATGCCTATTAAGGCCAGGATAGACATGCTTTCGACCGGCATCCGCACGCCGATAGGGATAAAGATCTACGGCGCGGACCTGGAGCAGATACAGAAGGTCGGCGTGCAAGTGGAGCAGCTGGTTACCCACCTGAAAGGGACCAGGAGCGCCTTCGCCGAACGCACCGCCGGCGGCTACTTCCTGGACTTCACGCTGAAAAGGGAGCAGCTGGCCCGCTACGGGCTTTCGGTAATGGAGGCCCAGACGGCGGTGATGTCCGCCATAGGCGGCGAGCCGGTATCTACCACCGTGGAGGGCCGGGAGCGTTATTCGATAAATGTGCGCTACGCCCGCGAGTACCGCGACGATCTGAGGAAACTGGGCCGCGTGCTGGTCACCACCATGGACGGCGTAAACGTGCCGCTGGCCCAGATCGCCGACATCGAGCTGCGGCAGGGCCCGGCGATGATCCGCGACGAGAACGGCCTGTTGTCGGGCTACGTCTACGTGGACATTGAGGGCATAGACGTGGGAACCTACGTGAAAGCCGCCAAGGAGCATATTGCCGCCAATCTTAAACTGCCGGCCGGCTATTCGCTGGAATGGAGCGGTCAGTACGAGAATATGCTGCGCGTGCGCGAAAGGCTTAAGATAGTATTGCCGCTTACGCTGTTCATTATTTTCATGCTGTTATATATGAACACCCGTTCGGCGGCCAAGACCCTTATAGTGCTGATGGCCGTGCCGTTCTCGCTGATAGGGGCGGTGTGGCTGCTGTACTTCCTGGGTTACAATGTTTCCATAGCGGTATGGGTGGGTATGATAGCGCTGATGGGGCTGGACGCCGAGACCGGAGTGTTTATGCTGTTGTTCCTGGACCTGTCATACGACGACATGAAGAAAGCCGGGCGCATGAAAGATACCGCGGACCTTAAAGAAGCCATCATGCATGGCGCGGTGAAGCGGGTACGCCCGAAGATGATGACGGTGGCGGCGGCCTTTATGGGTCTTATCCCGATAATGTGGTCGCTGGGCACGGGTTCGGACCTGATGAAGCGCATAGCCGCGCCCATGATAGGGGGACTCGCTTCGAGCTTTGCGCTGGAACTGCTGGTGTACCCGGTGGTGTTCTATTTATGGAAGAAGAAAGAGAACGCTTTTGACTGACAGAACTGGAGGAATAATGCTGACTACGGGAATAATTATTATGGCGGTATGATGGGGGCGATGTTCTTTTTAGGCGGGCATGGGGAAAACATAAACATGCCCCGGCAACGCAGGAAGTGACGGTGTCTGCCGCTGCCATGCCGTACGCGGCGCCAGTGGGAGAGCTTGAGAGCACGGAACACAGACATTAACAGAGCGGGGGAAGCGGCCACGGCGGGATATCCGCATATGCGGATATGCAGTGCCGTGAGGGCCGGCTTTGTCTGCCCCCGAGAAGCGGGCGGAAATTGCGACCGCAATTTACCGGGTTAAAGCGGTAGGAGGAGAATACGATGAACACGAAACTAATGTTGCAGGTGGCGGCGGCGCTGCTGCTGGCCGCGGCAACGGCATGCGATCATAAAGACCATGCGGAGATGGCCGGGCCCGGGAAAGATGCCGCCGGGCAAGCCGAGAAAAAGAGCGCGAAGTACGTCTGCCCCATGGGTCATTATGAGGGTGATAAACCAGGCAAATGCCCTAAGTGCGGCATGGACCTGGTGGAGAAGAAGTAGCTTCTTTCCCCGCAGTAAATTCTTTTGTTATTGGCTCTGCTTCTTCTCTCTTTTCCCGCAAGGCCGCGGTTGTTGGCGCCGGCCTTACCGCCAACGGCGGCAAGGGGGGCGCATGGCCGTTACCTGATTGTTTAAGGATGCCCGGCCTGGTCAGCGCTGTTTGCGCAGGTTTGGCCGGCCTCCGCTTCGTAAAGAGCAGCCCGCGGCAGCAGTCCCGGCTTTGCCGCCAGGCAAAGGCGGAGCTGCGGCCGCTAGGGCCGTTGCCGCAGATCATAACGTCCAGGTGCTCATCGTAAACGCGGGGTGGAATGACACGGGCACGTAGTGGAAACGCTGCCTTGGCGCATTCTTGCGCGTATTTAAAAGGCCATTTCGCCAGAAATTGTGACAAACACGCTTAAAGGGTTTTTACGGAGCGAAGGCCAACTTTTATTTTTAAATATTGAGTAAGCGTTCTGTCGAGTGGGTAATTTAAATTGGGCTATTATCGCCTCTTCCAGCCTTTTAGATCGGCGTATTTCATAATACCCCGGTAAATAGCTTTGGCGATCTTAGCGCGGATTCTTTTATCGTTAAGTTTCTTTTGGTCCGTGGAATTGGTCATGAAGCCCATTTCCACGAGTATGCCGGGAGCATAGGTGCCGCGGAGCACGTAAAAAGCCGCCTGCTTGACGCCGCGGTTGGCGAACGGGGTGCCCTTGCCCATCTCGGCCGCCACCAGGCCCGCCAGGAAGCTGCCGTCGTTTAAGTATTCGTTACGTGCCATTGAGTGAAGCAGCATGGCCGCAGGGTCGCCTTGCCCGCCTTCTTCCAGCTCCGTCACGGAGTTTTCATAATCGGCCACCTCGGCCGCCCAGGGATCGGAGGCTTTTTCAGACATAAAGTAAATCTCGAAGCCGTTTTCTTTGCGGTTGCCGCAGGCGTTGGCGTGGATGGAGATAAAAATATCGGCTTTGAAGTCGTTGGCTATGCGCGACCGCTCGGACAGTGGAACAAAAACGTCCGTTTCGCGCGTAAGCAGCGTGGCAAACAGCTTCTCTTTTTTAAGCAAAGCGTAAAGTTCTTTAGCGGCCAGCAGGTTCAGCTCTTTTTCCTTGAGACCGAACCGCCTGGGGCCGCCGGGATCTTTGCCGCCATGGCCGGCGTCGAGCACTATTTTCTTGATACCGGTCTTTTTCAGCGTTACTTTATCCGGGATAGCGGGCCCCTCGGAAAAGACGGCCGCCGGGAAGAACAGCGCGGCGAAAACGAAGGCTATGGTTCTTTGCATAAGTTACGCCGGTTTTTTCTTTGCGGCCGTGCGCTTTCCCGCCGCCTGGCGCTGCGGCGCGGATTTTTTGCCTTTCCGGCCGGTCTTTGCCGGCGAGGCCGCGTGCCGTGCACGGCGGACATAACGTTTGCGAGGTGGTTTTTTTACCACCCAATAGCGCACCTTGCCTACGTCCAGGTGGGTAAAGCCCTTAGTTGGATAATAGCCCACGCCGCCGACGCCGAGCTTCAACCCGTATTTCTTTACTGTTGTAGAGCTGTAACCGGGAATCTTTATATCGGCCGCCCAGCCCAGCATATGAAGGCTGTTTTTAGCCGCGCCTGGCAGCTGGCCGTTAAGCTTCGGGGTCCGGTAGCCGCTCAGGAGGATGAGCCCTTTTTTCCCAAACCTATCCTCTACCGCATCCAGCAGTTCTACCAGTTTTACCGGGACGGGCATTTCGCGCCCGGTCAGACTGCAGCGCATCAGGCGGGTCACCTTGTCAAGTTCAGCCGGATTGTAGGTGCCGTCTTTATTGCGGTAGCGCGCGTTGAGCTTCTCCCCTGTATCCTGGCGGGTGAGCGTGAGGGTACCGTTGCCGCCGAGATTTACCGGAGGCGGCGGTTCAGGCATGCCGGAGCTGATAAAAATATCCGCGCCGGAATCCTCGGCGTCTTCAAGGTCGCGGACATCGTCCTCGGTGTCTTCCGGCCGCGCCGACAGGAGAGAAGCCTCAATATCCAAAAGCAACTTATTTACTATAGAAGGTTCACGCTGGCCGTTGGCGGGCCGCAACGGGCCCAGCCACTGCGCATGGGAAGCGGCGCCGGGAAACAAAAGAAAAGACAGGAACGCTGTTTTTATCATCTCAGAATATATTCGCGCGGCCGGGAAGACGCACCGCGCCTTTCCTCTGCCCTATTGCGAACCTAATCTATCTTCTTAATGCCGGTATATTCTCCGCTGACGTTGAGGGTGACGGTAAGCGCGGCGTTGGTGCGGTTGCGCCAGAACCAGCCGTGGTGGCCGTCAAAAGCGGCCGTGAGGACGCCCGAGGCGGTTTTCTCTGAGCCTTTGCCGTAGCCGTGATATTTAATGCCCAATTCTTTGGAATCGCCGTGGATGTCGTAATTGGCGCGGCCGCCGCTGCTGGTCCAGGTGTATTTCGCTTTTTTCCCTTTCGCCAGCGCCAGCTTTATCTCGGCTCCCTGGTTGGGTGCCAGGGTCAGGCTCATTTCATCGGCGCGGACCGGCGCGGCGGCTTTGGCTTTTTCCGGGGCAGAAACCGGGGCCGACCGCATTTCCTGTACGGCGGGCCGGATTTCGGCGACTGGCAGCGAGGCTGCCTCGGCGGCGGCTTCACGCGCCAGGGACATTTTTATCTCGCCCATCTTTTTAAGCCCCAGCAGGCGGCCCACGCCAACAGGGTCTATGCCGTATTCGGCCGGCATAACTACGGTGACAAGTATGACACCCGCCGCAACGGCGGCGAGGACAGTGGACTTTATAAGCTTGGCCGTGGAGGGAAGTTCTGATTTATGAGGGAAGTTTGCGTTGTACATGATGTTCTCCTGTAAATATTTATGCGCTTAAGAGATAAAAAAGCCGGTAAGCTGATAGCCCACCAGCAGGAAGCCGCCTGCCATCAACACCACCTGCGCCGCGTAGGCGTGCCGCATGAAGTCCCCGGACCGCCGCCAGAAGCCCATGGCGATGAGTATCATGGCCAGTCCCATCAACTGTCCCAGTTCCACCCCTATATTGAAAGAGATGAGGTTGGGTATAAGCCCGTCCGATGAGACTTTATAATCAAGTATCTTTGTGGCCAGGCCGAAACCGTGGAACAGGCCGAAGACCAGCGTGGCGATCTTTGTATTTGGCTGGAAGCCGAACCAGCGCTGGTACGCGCCCATGTTGTCGAGCGCTTTATAGACTATGGAGAAGCCGATAATGGCGTCGATGAGATAGGCGCTGACCTCGATCTTCAGCAGGGTGCCCGTCAGCAGCGTGACCGTATGCCCGACCGCGAACAGGCTGACGTAAATGCCGACGTCCCTGAAGCGGTAGAGAAAGAATACCACGCCCACCAGGAACAACAGGTGGTCGTAGCCGGTCACCATGTGCTTGGCGCCCAGGTAGATGAAAGGGATGGCAAGGCTGCCGGAGCTTTCCTGGATGTAACCCTTGTCGCCCGCCGTCACGCCGTGGGCGGAGGCGTCCGGGACAAAGCAGAAGAGCGCGGCCAGCGCCGCGAACAGGCCCAGGAAGACGAGCAATTTATTGAAGCCGCGCCGGCGGCTATGAGGTACTATGTTTTTTTGAAGCATAATTATATTTCCCTATTCAGCGCCATTAGCACAGCGGCAAGCGCCGCTGGAACCGCTTCGCAGTCACACACGCTGACGGCGAGTAATATCAATTAATAGGACCGGCGGCCTTGCGGCGCCGGCGGGGGAAGCGTCAGCAGCGGCGGGATGGAGGAGACCGGCCGGAACGGAGGCCGGAATGAGGAATGGCTGGGGACAAAGATGAAAAAGGAGGCGCCGCCCGAAACAGCAGCTCCGGGCTTTCAAAAACAGGGCCGGCAAGCAGGGCGGGAAGGAAAGGCGAACCAGCCCCTGCGGAGCGGTGCGGCGGCACAGCGAGGATCTGATGCTCCCTGACGGGGAAAAGCGGCGCGGGGCTTAGATCGTGATGGTCGGGGCCGGAGCCATGTTCATGGGAGTGGTTTGCCCCGTTATGCGAGTGTTCATGCGCGGAGTTTAGCGAATGCTCCTCCAAATGCGCGAATCTCCCGGAAAAAGAAAAAGCGCCCAGCAGCAGCAGGGCCACAAGAGAAATATGCACGCTTTTAGCCGGAACCATTGTGTAAATTATAGCTCTTTCCGGGATCAGAATGCCCGTTAGTGGACGTGCCGGTGGTGCAGGTCGGGCCAGTGCGGGTGCGCGTGCGTTGCCCCGGAGTGCTTATGGAAATGCGCGTGCGGCCGCGCCGGCGCGGCCGCGTGATGCTCGTGATGAAGGTCTTCGTGGCTGTGCTGGTGCGTATGTTCCGTTTCGACGTGTTCGTGCTGATGGCTGTGTTTCTCCGCCAGCATCAGCCAGACGGAAATAAAAAGAAGCGCGCCGGAAACAGCCTGCGCCGGGGAAAGCGCTTCGCCCAGGGCCAGGACCGAAAGCGCCACGCCGAAAAGCGGCGCTATGGAAAAGATGAGCTGGCTGCGCACCGCGCCGAGCTTCTGCGCCGAGGAAATATAGAAGGTAATGCTCAGGCCGTAGCACAGGAAACCCACCAGCAGGGCTTTACCTGCAGCCGCGGCGGGCGGGAAACTGCCGGCCAGGGCCAGGCCTATAAGCAGGTTGGTGGCGCCCGCCGCCAGGCCTTTGATCATGGTGCTGCGGGACGGGGAAAGGTCGTCGATAAGCGCCGTAAAATGGTTGTCGAAGCCCCAGCAGAAACAGGCCAGCGCCACCAGCAGGCCGGCGGTGAAACCGGCTATGCCGCCGCTGTAGGAAAGCAGGATGCCCGCGCTCAGGCTGAGGGCGACGCTCAACCAGCCCGCCTTGTCCAGGTGGTCTTTGAACAGGAGGTGCCCCAGCACGGCGGTGGCGACCAGTTCCATATTAAGCCAGATGGAAACCGAGGCCGCCGGCGCTATCTTTATAGCCCACATGAGGAACACGGGGCCGAGCAGGCCGCCGAAGACCACCATGCCTGCTATGTATTTGTAGTTGAACTTTTTCCCGGCCGGCACTTCCTTCTTTTTACCGAAGAGGGCCAGGGCCGACAGGCCGAGCCCTGCGCCAAGGTAGAGCAGGCCGGCGAGCAGGAAAGGATTAAGATCTAGAACGAGGGCTTTGCTTAACGGGGTGGAGATGCCGAAAAAGAAAGCCGCCGCTACCGACAGGAAAACTGCTAAAGATTGTTTACCCATAGTCTAGTATATCAGTTGCTTCCGGACATTGGAAAATGCCGGAAGCGCCGGCCGGGATGGATTGACTGTGGTCGGTTTTGTGTCTGTGGCTGGCGCACCCGGCCTGGCCCGGCCCATTCCCAACGCGACATGCCGTTGTCGGGTTGATGCCGTATACTATTTTAATGGTTGCTCAGTTTAACAGCAAAAGAACGGAAATTTAATAGCAATCTGTCGCTCAAAGCAATATAATTAATTATTAGGGGGCTGCTATCCACGCCCGAATATAACTTTTTAAATAAGAAGTACCGCTTCTCATTATTAGGACTAAAAATGTTTGAACAGGCTTTTAAAAACATCGATGATATTCTGCACAAGGACGCCGGTTGTTCCAGTGAACTGGATTATGTTGAGCAGACCTCCTGGATTCTGTTCTTGAAGTACCTGGAAGACCTTGAAAAAGACAAACAGGCGGCAGCGGAGTTGAGGGGCAAGCACTACACCGCGATTATCAGCCGCGACTATAAATGGGAAACCTGGGCGGCGCCTAGGGGCAAGGATGGCAAGATTGACCATCACAAGGCTTTGACCGGGGACGACCTGAAAGATTTTGTTGATCATAAACTGTTCCCCTACCTGAAGAAGTTTAAAGCTACCGCCGAAAGCGCCGACACCATTGAATACAAGATAGGCGAAATATTCAGCGAGCTCAAAAACAAGATCCAGAGCGGCTACAATATGCGGGAAGTCATCAACCTGATTGATGGCCTCCGCTTCCGTTCCCATACCGAAAAACATGAAATGTCCCATCTCTACGAGGGTAAAATTCAGAACATGGGCAACGCCGGACGCAACGGCGGCGAGTATTATACGCCCCGCCCGCTTATTAAAACCATTGTGAAAGTTGTTGCCCCGGCTATCGGCGACAAGATCTATGACGGCGCAGTCGGGTCGGCGGGCTTTTTGTGCGAAGCTTTTGAGTATTTAAAGGCCAGCAAGACCCTGACCACCAAAGACGCTGAAACGCTCCAGAAAAAGACTTTCTACGGCAAGGAAAAGAAGGGCCTGGCCTACATAATAGGCATCATGAACATGATATTGCACGGCGTGGAAGCCCCCAATATTGTGCACACCAATACTTTGGCCGAGAACCTTGCCGATATACAGGAAAAGAACCGCTACAACATTGTGCTTGCCAATCCGCCCTTTGGCGGTAAAGAGCGGGCCGAGGTTCAGCAGAACTTTCCTATAAAGACAGGCGAGACCGCTTTCCTGTTCCTACAGCATTTCATCAAGATACTTAAAGCCGGTGGCCGGGCGGGCGTGGTTATAAAAAACACGTTCCTCTCCAATACGGACAATGCCTCCGTCAGCCTGCGCAAGCAGTTGCTGGCAAGCTGCAACCTGCATACGGTACTGGACCTACCCGGTGGGACATTCACCGGAGCTGGCGTTAAAACCGTGGTCCTGTTTTTTGAAAAAGGTTCGCCAACTCGTAAGATTTGGTATTACCAATTGAACGCTGGCAGAAACCTTGGGAAAACAAACCCACTGAATGAAAAAGATTTGGCCGAGTTCGTTAAGCTGCAAAAGACCAAGGCCAATTCAGAAAATTCCTGGTCGGTTAGTGTGGCGGATATTGATACAGAGACCTTCGACCTTTCCGCAAAGAACCCGAATAAAAAAGATGAAGCCGCCCTGCGCGACCCGAAAGATATTCTCGCTGAAATGAAAGAGCTGGATGAAGAAACTGCCGAGATATTAAAAACCATCAAAGGGTTGGTATGAAAGTGAAGAGGGAAGTGAAAAGACTGGGTGATGTCTGCGATAAATCATCCTCCAATATTTCTCAGAATCAGTTGGCAAATGAAGATGGGGCTTATCCGATCTTCGGGGCAGGTGGTTTTATTAAAAATGTAAGTTTCTATCACCAGGATAAAGAGTATGTCGCGATAATTAAGGATGGTGCTGGGATTGGGCGGCTCTCTTTGCTGCCGGCCCATTCTTCTGTAATTGGAACTCTGCAATATCTAGTGCCAAAAGATATTTTAAATATCCGGTACTTTTTCTACTTCCTTAGCAGTATTGACTTTGGGAAATACAAGAATGGCAGCACCATACCTCATATATATTTCAAGGATTATGCCGATGAGCCAATTTTAGTCCTGCCCATACCTGAGCAAAAACGCATTGTGGCTGTTTTAGATGAGGCTTTTGACGCGATTGCCAAGGCGAAAGAGAATGCCGAAAAGAATCTATCCAGCTCCCGCGAACTTTTTAAGAGTTATCTGCAATCGGAGTTGTTGAATAATAAGTGGGAGCAGAAGTTGTTGGGTGAAGTCTGTGAAGACGTTGAGTATGGCACGTCTTCAAAATCAAAGAAGAACGGCAAGGTCCCAGTTCTGCGGATGGGCAATATTCAAAATGGAAGAATTGATTGGACGAAGCTGGTCTATTCTGATGACAAGATCGAAACAAAGAAATATCTACTCAAACATAACGATGTTCTGTTCAATCGAACAAATAGCCCTGAGTGGGTTGGAAAAACAGCTATTTATAAAAGTGAAAGGCCGGCAATCTTTGCGGGCTATCTGATCAGGATACACAGAAAAGAAAAAATGTTGGACGCTGATTATTTGAACTACTTTCTCAATAGTGATATGGCTATGAAGTATGGGAAAACCGTAACAATCTCAAGTGTCAATCAGGCGAATATAAATGGCGCCAAATTGATGCGTTACCCAATCCCAGTTCCTCCAATAGCTGTACAAAAGAATATCGTTAAAAGACTTAACTCGCTTGCTACTGAAATCCAACGAATAGAATCGGTTTATACAAGAAAACTTGCTGACCTTGAAGAGTTGAAGAAGTCCATATTGCAGAAAGCCTTCAGCGGTGAGCTAGCAGGGGCTAAATCATGAATGAAGCCGAAACCAGGGCGGAACTTATTGATCCCAAGCTGAAAGCAAGCGGCTGGGGCGCGGTGGAAGGCACAAAGGTGCACCGCGAATACCACATTACCGCGGGGAAACTCCTGGTGGGCGGCAAACGCGCTAAGCCGCTTATCGCGGATTACGTGCTGTCTTATAAAGGCTGCAAACTAGCCGTAGTCGAGGCCAAAAACACTATTAAGGGCGTGGCAGAAGGTGTCGCCCAGGCAAAGAACTACGCGGAGAAGTTGCGCCTGGATAATACCTACGCCTGCGATGGAAAAACGATATATCAGATAGATATGCAGAGCGGCAAAGAAGGCCCCATTGCCGCTTTTCCCACACCCGAAGAACTCTGGAATAAAAAATTTGCCGCCACAAACCAATGGCGGGACCTGTTCAATGCTACACCGTTTGACGACATCGGCGGCACTAAGCAAGTGTATTATTATCAGGAAATCGCCATCAATAACGCCATGGCGGCCATAGCCGACGGCAAACAGCGTATTTTGCTGACCCTCGCCACCGGCACCGGCAAAACCTTTATAGCTTTTCAGATAGCTTGGAAGCTTTTCCAGACCCGCTGGAATCTTAAAAAAGACGGCACGCGCCGGCCCCGCATACTTTTCCTTGCTGATCGGAATATTCTTGCAAATCAGGCCTTTAATGCCTTTACCTCATTCCCGGAAGACGCATTGGTGCGCATAAGCCCGGATGAAATACGTAAGAAAGGTAAAGTCCCCACGAACGGCAGCATCTTCTTTACTATTTTTCAGACATTCATGAGCGGGCCGGACAATACGCCCCATTTCGGCGACTACCCTAGGGACTATTTTGACTTCATCGTAATAGACGAGTGCCACCGGGGCGGTGCCAACGATGAAAGCAACTGGCGCAGTATTATGGAATATTTCGCCCCGGCTGTTCAGCTTGGCCTTACCGCCACGCCCCGGCGCGAAGACAACCGGGACACTTACGATTATTTCGGCGAGCCGGTCTATATTTATTCCCTGAAAGAAGGCATCAACGACGGTTATCTTACACCATTCCGCTTAAAGCGGGTAAAAACCACGCTGGATGATTATAGTTTTACCTCGGACGACCATGTAATTGAGGGCGAGGTGGAAACAGGCAGAATTTATGCCGAGCCTGAATTCAACAGGATCATTGAAATAAAAGAGCGCGAAGCCAAGCGCGTGCAGATCTTCCTCTCTGAAATAAATCAGAAAGAGAAAACCCTTGTTTTCTGCGCCACGCAGGCCCACGCCGCCCTGGTGCGGGATTTGATAAACCAGAATAAGACAAGCCGGGAGCCCAACTACTGCGTCCGCGTTACCGCTGATGACGGAGACCTGGGAGACCAGTACTTGCGGGAATTCCAGGACAACGAAAAGAGTATCCCCACCATCCTGACTACCTCCCAGAAATTATCCACTGGCGTGGACGCCCGCAATATCCGCAACATCGTTCTGATGCGGCCTATTAACTCGATGATAGAGTTTAAGCAGATCATAGGCCGCGGCACGCGCCTATTCGACGGCAAAGAGTACTTCACCATTTATGATTTTGTGAATGCCTACCATCACTTTTCAGACCCCGAATGGGATGGCGAGCCTGTAGCTGAAATTTGTGAGAAATGCGGGCAGAAGCCCTGCGTATGCGAGCATAAGCCCGGCCAGCCCTGCCCTGTATGCGGCCAAAAGCCTTGCGAATGCGAAAAGCCGCCTTGTCCGAAGTGCGGCAAACGCCCCTGCGAATGCATTAAAAAAGTAAAGATCAAGCTGCGCGACGGAAAAGAGCGCGAGATCCAGCACATGATCTCCACCACATTCTACAGCGCTGACGGCAAACCAATCTCCGCGGAAGAGTTCATCCGTGACCTGTTCGGCGCGCTGCCCACTTTCTTTAAAAGCGAAGATGAGCTGCGCAAAGTCTGGTCCAACCCCATAACCCGCAAAGCTATGCTGGATAAACTTGCCGACGCCGGCTACACACGGGATGACCTCGCTACGCTGCAAAAACTCATAAACGCGGAAAAGAGCGACCTTTTTGACGTGTTGGAATACATAGCTTTTTCCATTAAGCCAATTACCCGCGAAGCCAGGGTAGCAAAGGCAATATCCCAGATACATACCGGCCTAGGCTCCCGCCAGCAGGAGTTCCTGGATTTTGTCCTGGCTAAATACATAGAAACCGGCGTAGAGGAGTTGGACCAGGAGAAACTGCCCGACCTCTTGACCCTGAAATATCACGCCATAGACGACGCCACAACCCAATTGGGCAGTGTGCAGGAGATACGCAACACGTTTATTGAGTTCCAGAAATATTTATACGTGCGGTAGTTATGGTTGCGAACAAAGATAAAGTGACAGGCTTATGGCTGAAGAACCGAATAATATTCTGAAAGCACTTGCGTCTACTAAGCCCCGAGAAAAGGGTGGTAGCTTGGCACAAGACCGTTTTGATTACCAGAATTGCTGGGCCCTTTCCCAGCTATTAGCGCTTCACGCCGCAGGAAAAGATTATGCTTTTGCCTTTGAGTTCCATGAGGATGTTTTGCGTCTGAATTCTCCCACGAAACCTACTGAGGTCTACTTCTGCCAAGTTAAAACCAAAGATTCTGGTAATTGGACAATGGCGAATCTGACCACTCGCCCTAAATCCAAAGGCGAGAAGAAACTGTCTTTTATAGAGAAGCTCTATCAAAATACAAAATCCTTCCCGAATTGTTCCGCTCAATTGATGTTCGTTTCTAATGCCCAGTTTTCTTTCTTGACCCGCACAGGCGAAATGCAAGCCACAGGGCTGAATGCCTCCGAGAAGAAACTATTATTAGATACACTGCGCAATAATCACGCTGGAATCACAGACAGCGATCTCGAAAATATTACTTTTCATGTCTCCCATCTCCCTCTTGGCAAACAGGACGAGATGGTACTGGGAGAGATTCTGAAATTCTTTAATGAGAAGCTCGGACCGGAATGCGCAACGCATGTCTCATCGTGGTATAAAGCAATTAAAAAAGAAATTGAGGCCAAAGGGCGCGTTAATCCCATGCTGATAAAGACGGTGGCGGAATTTCTAGAATCTAAATGCTTAACACGGGCTGAAATCCAAGAGACATTGGCCAATATTCAAAAAACCGTTAAAACTGAGCGGAACTGGGGCGTGATCTTGAATCTTTTGGGCCATGAAAAGCTTTTGCCAATGCAGATCTTCGCTTTTAGGGACGGGTGGAACCGCTTTTCTGTTGATCAGCTAGACTCAACAAATACTCTTGTGCAAGACCTGGTTGTTAAGCTTACTGATGTAGTCGGCAATATCCCTGATGTGGCGAATAAAACTTTATCACAGATAGCAGCGGAAGGATTACAGATGTTCAGGGCACAGAATCCTAATTGGTCCCATGCGCACTCGGATGACTACCTAAAATCTGCGATATTATGGATAGTTTATGAAAGAAGAATCCCTTAAATATAAACGGCTTGTTCGGAATCTGAGAAAGAGGGCTTATGAAAAAATTAACCTTCAAAACATTGTATCTTCTGTCAAAGAAAGCTCAACGAGCGCGGAAAATAGAGTTCGACCCCGAAGTAAACGTGATAACGGGGGACAATGATACCGGCAAATCTTCTCTATTAAAGTCCTTATATCACACTTTCGGGGCATCCCCGATTCGTACTCCTTCGAATTGGGAGGAAACATCCGAGATATCCGCTGTCGAATTTGAGCTTGAGAAAGCAACTTATATTTTACTGCGCCATAAAACAATGTTCGCATTGTTTGATAAAAAGAAAAGGCTTTTGGGGAAATACGAGGGAGTCGGGCGTGAAGGCGGTGTCGGTGCGATTTTTGCGGATATGTTTGGGTTTAAGATCCAAATGCAGGATAAGCGTGGTAAATCCCGCCTGCTGCCACCGTCATATTTCTTTTTGCCGTTCTTTGTTGACCAAGATTCGGGCTGGCATAAGCTATGGGAGTCATTTGAAGGGCTCCAGCAGTTCTCCGATTATAAGACGATGATGATAAATTATCACATCGGCATTCTTCCCAAGAGGTATTTCGACATTAAACAGCGTATAGACGAAATTGGCAGGGACATCGAGCCTGTAAAAGTAGAGCGGAATATTGTGGTTGAGGCACAAAAAAGATTTAAGACCAATGGCGCGATATTTGATATGGATTTGAATGCTTTTAAGCATGAGACACAGTCATTGGTTTCGGCTTGCCAGAGTCTTCGGGAAAAAGAGGAGAAATATAAGACCGCTTTGTCTGAACTTGAAAAACAACGGTTTATGTTGCAGCGTCAGGCTGAAATCGCTGAAACAGCCAGAGTTGAATTGGAAAAAGATCATAAATATGTTTTGGCCCAGACCTCCAAAGGGAATATTGAATGTCCAACATGTGGCACTGAATTCCAGAATGCCATAACTAAACGGTTTAAGTTGGTTGAGGATGTGGAAATGTGCCACAAGCTCGTTTTGGACTTATGCGAGCAACAGAAGGGGATCGAACATAAAATTTCCGATTTGAACGAGAGTTGTTATCAAAACCAGAAGGAACTGAGTGATTTGCAGACGCTTCTAGAGGCACGGCAGGGTGATTTAACTTTAAAAGATATTATCGGTTCGGAAAGCAAAAAAGAGGTCCGCCGCCTGCTACGCGCTGACGTTGAGCGGATTGAGAGCATAATTGGCAAGCTTCAGTTGGAATTGGATGGATTAAAGGCGGAGCGACTTCAGATACAAGAAAAAAGTCGAATTCAGAGAATTAATAACTCGTATAGTCAGAAACTGAGAGATTTTCTAACTGCGCTGGATGTGAGTACTGTTTCTCAAACTCAGTGTGAAAAACCGACCAGTAAACTCAATACCGCAGGCAGTGATCTCCCGAGAGCGCTGCTGGCGCAGTACTATAGTATCTTGCATGTCATGGCAGAATTCTCGCCAGACTATCTTCCGTGCCCGTTAATTGTTGACTCCCCGCTTCAGCAAGACCCGGACTATAAAAACATAAAAAAGATCATGCAGTTTGTTCTGGAAAAGAGGCCTAAGAATTGCCAGTTGATATTGGGCACCGTTGAAACACATGGGCTGAAATATCCCGGCAAGACAATAGAACTGGCAACGAAACACAGGGTATTGAATGACCAGGATTTTAAAATAGTTAATCCCTTACTGACAGAGCTTTTAGACAAAACTTTAATGGGGTAAACGGAGGGTAGCATGAGCGGATATGCTAATGGAAAATTTGGATTAACTGCGACAAAGATGCAGTATTGGCATCGTGCTTTTAAGCACCCGACTCCAGAAGCCGCCTCTGCGTGCCCAATTTGCAGTTATGAGTATGGAAAAATGCAGCCCGTAGCAGATTACCTGCAAAAGAACGGATTCGAAATTCTTGCCGTCGGTAATGCGCATATAAATATTAAAGCCGAATCCGCTCCATATTTTTCACGTGGCGGAAAAACAACAAAAGAAGTTGATGATTTGTATAAGTTATTGGCCTACGGAAACACTAAAGGGTGCACTTATAGAGTAGAGATTTAGCGGAGGCTTTATGGCAAAGATTCCCCCCAAGTATAACCCAGAAGTAGAGCTTGCTAAGGGCGCAAAGTTTGAGGCGGCCACTTTCGATAAAACTCAGAAGATTAAAGTTCTTGCCGCCAAGGTTACTGTTGGCGGTACGCCTGGGATTGCTGAGGTTTCCGGCATTGCCACCGGGCGCAATGACGCCAGTATAAACGGCTGTATCGGCATTTGGTTGTCCATCTTCCGCTTTATGCGGCCGGACGACACAATTAACCATGTGGCGGGCTGGAATATAATGCTGCCGCTTAAGGCTAAGCAGACCGCCGCGGCCACCGCAAAAGCATTCGCCAAGATAATCAATACTGGCCCCAGGCCGTACAAAGCGTCAGCAACCGGCGCCAAACTGAAAATAGTCTATACTGAGAAATAATCATGAAAAAGGCCATATTCATAGGAGTACTCTTTCTTCTCCCGCAATTCGGGTTTGCAGCCGACCCCAAACCTGTTTATAAATGGGTTTCCGCCAATGAGTATTACATGATAATGCCTACGGGGCAGAGCCTGGACATTTCCGGCGGTGGTAATGAGAGCGTTAAGCCTTGGGGCTTTGGCTTCCGCGCTGTTGGCAATGAAACTATCTCGAAGACTGGCGGGTTGCAGTTCCAAAGTATAAAGGTTGATAATCCTGCCACCGGCAAGGACACGTTCTACCTTTTCGATCTGCTGCTCGGTATGCAGTATATCGCGCCAAAGGTGCAGGGTAAACCTTTGCGGCTTACTGCTTCGGCCTTTGCCGACCTGGGGTTGTCTGATACAACGCTTTATGCGGCGCCCATGATATCCGCCGGGTTGCTCTACACAACCGAGGAATACGCTGATACGCCCACCGGCTTCACTTTTGATGTTTTCTACCGGCTTATAGACCTGGACCTGGACAATGTCGGTGGCGGCAGGGCCGGCACGCTTAAGCCCGCGCTCGGGTTCAAGATCGGCTATATCTTTGAAGGCTTCTGGACTATCAAAGAGAAATCCGGCAAATAAAAGATAGATAGCAGGGAAAAGATATGAACGATAAAGAACTTGCGGCAATCCTGGATAAGTTGTGCCGCCTCCCCGCAGAAACCGAGGTGGTGGAATTTAAAGAAGCGAAAAACACCTATCACTTCGATAAGATCGGTAAATACTTTTCAGCCCTCAGCAATGAAGCTAATCTCAAGGGCAGATCGTGCGCCTGGCTTGTTTTCGGAGTGGAAAATAAAAATCACGCTGTAGTGGGAAGTTCTTTCCGCAGTTCCCGCAAAGACCTGGACAGCCTGAAGGGCGAGATTGCGGCTAAAACCATCAACAGGATTACGTTCATCGAAATCCATGAACTGAATACTGCCGGTGGAAAAAGGGTTGTTCTTTTTCAGATCCCCGCCGCGCCCAAAGGGCTGCCGATTGCCTTTGATGGGCATTATTACGGCCGGGATGGGGAAGAGCTGGTTCCGCTGAATCTTGAGGAGATAGAGCGTATCAGGGCCCAGGCAGGCTTAACGGACTGGAGCGCGGCAATTGTTGACGGCGCTACGGTGGACGACCTGGATGAGCGGGCGATTTCCGTGGCGCGCGCAAATTTCAAGAGCAAATTCCCGGATAAAGCCCCGGAAGTGGATTCCTGGGATACCTTAACATTCCTTAACAAGGCAAAACTTACCATCAAGGGGAAGATAACGCGCGCCGCCGTTATTCTGCTTGGCAAAGAAGAGGCGGAGCATTTTATAGGCCCCGCCGAGGCCAAGATCCGCTGGCTTCTTAAGGATTCAAAAGGGAACGACAAAGACTACATGATAGTCGGCTGCCCGCTGCTGCTGGCCGTGGATAAAGTCTACGCCAAGATCAGGAACTCCAAGTACCGCTACCTTAAAGACGGCACTTTGTTCCCGGAGGAAATAGACCAGTACGAGCCGTTTACAATAAGAGAGGCGATAAATAACTGTATCGCCCATCAGGATTATTCCCTCAGCGGACGCATCAATGTTGTGGAACTGGAAGACCAGCTCGTTTTCACCAATCTCGGCGGCTTCATTCCGGGAGATGTAGGAAAAGTTGTGCAGGATAACGCTCCCGAAGAACATTATCGCAACCGGTTTCTGGCAACCGCCATGTTCAACCTGAAAATGGTTGATACCGCCGGCGGCGGCATAAGGAAGATGTTCAACTTCCAGCGGCAGCGGTTTTTTCCCATGCCCGACTACGACCTTTCCGGAAATAAGGTGAAAGTCACCATAACGGGCAAAGTCCTTGATATTGATTATGCCCGACTGCTTGCGGGGAATGCCGAACTATCCCTTGAGGAGATTATTCTTCTCGATAAAGTCCAGAAAAAGCGTCCGCTTTCAAAAGCTGAAGAGAAACATCTTAAAGCCCGTAAATTAATAGAGGGTAGAAGACCTAACTACTTCCTTTCAAAAGGGATGTCCCAGATTACAGGGCAGAAAGCCGGGTATTCCAAAAACAGGGCCTTTGACAAAATGTATTACCTGGACTTGATATTAAAAGCGCTTGATGAGCATAAAAATCTGTCCCGCAAAGATATTGACGAACTGCTTTGGAAAAAGCTCCCGGATTGGATGAGCGACAAGCAGAAGAAGTCTAAAATCAACAATCTGATCTCTGAATTGAGAAGGGCCGGAAAGATCAGGAACTCCGGGAGCGACAAAGCTCCTAATTGGATAAAGAAATAGCAAAGTTATTAGCAAGTTAGTAGTAAATCTATTAGTAAAAATTAGTATTTGATTTGTAAGACATTGTGGCTTAAGGCTAATCGCCGTGCATTGCAGAGAGGCCGGGTGAGCCGCGGGCCGACGGCCCCGGCAAAGTTCTATGAGCCTTTACTGTGACGAGCTAAGACAAAGATTGTGACACATGAAAAATAAAACACGGCATTGGGCGCCGCGCTACGGTTTAAGCAATAAAATCGCCAGGGCGTTGATGGACATTGAGTCCGCAAAGACAATTGTGGAGCGCACGGCTTTGCCGCCTGCTGTTGAGGCGGAATTGCGGCGCGCGGCAATGGTGAGGTCCACACATTTCTCTACCCGCATTGAGGGCAACCGGCTTACCCTGAAGGAAGCGCAGGACGTAATAGAGCGCAAGAAGACTTCTTTCCATGGCCGCGAGCGCGACACCAGCGAGGTGCGCAACTATTGGAACGCCATGTTGAAGGTAGAGGAATGGGCGGCGAAGCGCGCCGAGTTCACCGAAGAGCTGGTGAAGCGGCTCCACGCCATTGTGGAGAAGGGCAAACGCTCAAAGGCCACGCCCTACCGCACCGGGCAGAACGTTATTAATGACTCGGCCACCGGCGCTATTGTCTATATGCCCCCGGAAGCCAAGGACGTGCACAAGCTTATGTCGGAAATGGCCGCCTGGGTGCGCCAGGCCGAGCGCAACGGCATCCCAGGGCCCATAATAGCCGCGCTAGCGCATTATCAGTTCGTTACCATCCATCCATATTATGACGGCAACGGCAGGACCGCCAGGCTGCTGGCTACTTTCCTGCTGCACAGGGACGGCTACGGTATGCGCGGGTTCTTCTCTATGGAAGAGCACCATGCCCGCGATATAGAGGCGTATTACAACTCGCTCGCGGTGCATAAGCACCATAACTGCTACGCGGGCCGCGCCGATTCCGATCTTACCGGGTGGATAGAGTATTTTGTTGTGCTGCTGGCCGAGGTCTTTGGCCGCGCCAAGGATGAGGCCCTGAAGTGTTCCAAAGAGGGAATGCCGGCCGAGCCTGAGTTGCTGCGCAAGCTGGACCGTCGGGCGCGGGTGATCCTGGGCCTTTTTGCCGGGAAAGACGTGGTCTCTACGCAAGAGATGGCCGCCGCTTTGGGGCTTTCCGACAGGATGGTCCTTTATTTGCTTACCGCATGGGTTAAAGACGGCTGGATCGTGCTGGCTAATCCCTCAAGACGCTCCAGGTCCTACAAGTTATCAGAAATTTATCAGAAATACATCAGAAATAATCCCCCAAAATAAGTTATAATAAAAACAGGCAGAAGAATGTGTTCTGCGCCTTACAACAGCAAGATTGATGGGCGCGGGAAATAATTTTCTGCATTGTACGGACGCCTGCGGCGGACTGGAGCGGCCCGGTAAGGCCCAGTTGGGTACCGGCCGGCCGCGCATAGGGGGTGTTGATAAGATGCAGAACACCTTTGGAGCAGGTGCGACGGCGCATAGTGCCGGAGCCCTGCGAACCGCCTTCTCGCGGCAAGGAGCAGTGCGGGGCCGCGCTTCGTGGCCACGCCTGCGACGACATCTCGCGGATAAGATCCCCAATACCGCAGCTTTAACGGCTTGCTGGCGGTATTTATAAAGTTACCTCGGGATGTTGCGCAAAGTAGTCGCGAACTTCATCCTGAAAGGCCCGCCAGATTTTTCTGGCAAACAAAAAAGCTCCTCACCCGAGGAGCTTTCTGTTTACACAGGCACCAAGCGCACGAACTCCGCGTTTTTTCAATATTCATTACAGAGCAGATTCCGGCTAATGCGAAGTACCCTTAACTGATATACTGTTATCCCGGTGTTGTTGCAGCTGTCTCCTGCCCACCGGCCTTGTCGGTCTGTTTTGTGCGCGGATGTTTCCGGCTTCGTGAATTAGTGACCAAAATTTTCTAACATTCGATATATCTCCGTACCGCAGCAGCAAATGTCTAAAGGACAATATCCCTATTTTGTCTTTCAGGATATTTTGTCGTTCCCGCATTATGCTTATAATGTCTCTAGGACGAAAAAATGAACCAAATGAACATCACCGTTGGAACACGAATAAGGTTCGTACGCAAACAGGCCGGCCTGACCATAAGCCAATTGGCGGAAATGGCGGGGATTGACGGCGGTTTTATAACCTGTATCGAGAACGGAAAGAAAACGCCCAGCCTGCGCACACTTACCAAGATCACAAAGGCGCTGAACGTTTCCGTCGCCGATATTTTCGCGGACCAGGAATTACAAGTCGCGAATATTTTCGACCATCAGGTCTTCAGCCAGATACGGGCGATCCTGAAAGGGAAACCGCAGGAGGATCGGGAAAAATTCCTGGCGGTATTAAAAACCCTTAAGAACAAAGAAACCCTGTCCGCCGTTTTCAAAATTCTTCATACGGGAAACCGCGCACGCCGCCTGATACAGACAGACTAGCTTTCCCACGCATACAGGGCAGGCCAGATAAAAACAGCAACCGCTCAGAAGAGGGGCAATTTTCCATCGACACCAGCGGATTATAGCTTCATAAATCTTTCGCGTTTGATAGGGGGAAGCGGTATGACCACCCATAGATACAAGTTCCTGGCCATAGACGACGGAGAAGAAACACTGGAACAATTACAGGCCGGGATAGCCCACACCTTCCCCGGCGCGGACTTCTTTCCCGCCCGGAGCGGGGCTCAAGGCATAGAGCTGGCCCTGGCAAAGATCCCCGACATAATCCTGCTCGACGTCGTAATGCCTGAGATGGACGGCTTTGAGACTTGCAGGCGCATCAAAGAGGACATCCGCCTCAAGAATACCCCCGTGATATTCCTTACCGCCGTTAAGCCCGATGCCGAGATCTGCGAAAAGGCCCTTGCGGCCGGGGCCGAGGCGTTCATTTCAAAGCCTTTCGAGCTCTGGGAACTGCTGGTCCAGATACGGGCCATGCTGAAGATCAAGGCGGCAAACATCTCACAACAGACGGAGCGCGCCCAACTGCGGCAGATGGTAGCGCTGCGCACGCATGAATTAGCGGAACAACTTGCGCTCAGGGAAAAAGCCCTGGAATCCCTGAAAGAGAGCGAAGCGCTGTTCAAAGCCGTGTTCACAGAATCTCCCATGGGAATATGCCTGCTCGACGCCAGGACAGACCGCTTCCTGCGCGTGAACCCGATGCTGGCCAGGATAATCGGCCGGTCCCAGGAAGACCTGGCCGGCGCCGACTGGATGAGCGTCACTCATCCCGAAGATATAAAGACGCAGTCTGACAGCCTGGCCCGGCTTAACTCCGGGGAAACAAAAGTGCTCCAGGTGGAAAAGCGATATCTCAGGCCCGACGGGAGCATAGCCTGGGTAAAGCTCACCGCCACCCCGCTGCCGGCGTTCGACAAGACCAATCCACGCTATCTGGGAATGGTGGAAGACATAAGCGCGGCCAGGGCGGCAGAACAGGAAAGGGCCCAGTTGGAAGAGCAATTACGCCAGTCGCAGAAAATGGAGACCGCCGGCAACCTGGCCGGCGGCATAGCGCACGATTTCAATAATATGCTCTCCGCCATTCTGACCTATAGCGACTTACTGCTCAAAGCCATGGGGGAGGATGACCCCAAACGTTCCGACGTAGAAGAGATAAAAAATACAGGCCAGCGCGCCGCCGCGCTGACCCGCCAGCTCCTGGCCTTCAGCCGCAAACAGGTGCTCCAGCCGAAAGTACTGGACATTAACATGATCCTCGCGGGGATGAAGACCATGCTCCACCGCCTGATAGGCGAAAACATAAAACTGACCACTGTTGCGCGCAAAGAGCCGGTGCTGATAAAAGCGGACCCGGGTTACCTGGAGCAAGTGCTTTTAAACCTCTGTGTTAACGCCCGCGACTCCATGCCTAAAGGCGGGAAACTGACCCTTGAAGTCTCCGTCGCGCGTATTGACGCCGAATACATCCACCGCAACGGCACCCTGAAGCCGGGCGAGTATGCCCTGCTTTCGGTCAGCGACAACGGCTGCGGTATGAACGCTGAAACAAAAGCGCATATCTTCGAGCCGTTCTTTACCACAAAACCGCGCGATAAAGGCACCGGCCTCGGGCTCTCCACCGTGCATGGGATAGTCAAGCAAAGCGGCGGGACCATAGTGATAGACAGCGAGGAAGGCCGCGGCACGGTCTTTAAACTGTACTTCCCCCTGGCTTCAGGTGAAGCGGCCGAGGCAGGGCAGCCAGCCGCCGTTAAAAAGTTTTCCGCCGTAAGCGGCACGGTCCTGGTGGTGGACGACGATACCCAGATAAAGACCCTCGCCAGGCGCGCACTCTCCGAAGACGGACTCTCAGTGCTGGAAGCCGGCAGTGCCGAGGAGGCGCTTACCCTCTGCAAACATCATCAAAAGCGTATAGACCTGCTGCTGACGGATATGGTCCTGCCTGAAATGACCGGCATAGAACTGGCGGAACGATTGAAGGCAGAGTACCAGGAGATGGAAGTCATCTACATGTCCGGCTATACGGACCATTCCGTCCTTACCGACGGCATGTTGCCCCCGGACAAAAATTTTATTCAAAAGCCGTTCACGCTAGACCTGCTCACGCAAAAAGTGCGCGAAGCCTTGTCCCCGCCGGCCACACGCGCCCCGGCACACGCCGAACACCCCTTGAAGAACGCCAAAAGTTGACCACCGTCATAGGTTTGGCGTCCTATGCCCCGGTGGACCGTATGCCCCTTACCGAGACAAGATGCCGAGAAATATACTTATGGCCGACGACGACAAGGCTGCGACCTGCTTATAACAGGCTTGATGCTGCAAGACGGCCTGGGCACCGAGCTGACAAGAATATTCGAGGAGAACCAGAAGGGGGCAAAAAGCCTCCTTGTCACAGGCTCCGCCTCAGAACTCGCCCCCGGGCAGGCTCCAAATTTTATTTCGAGAAGCCGTTCAACCTGGAAGTTTTTATGGCCGCAGTATCAAAGGCCTTGGCCGACTCACCGGCCACCCAGGCCAAAACATAAAAACAGCAAAACGTCCCCTCAGGCCCTCACAGGGCGGATAGGGACATCCGCTATTCCTCCGCTATTTCACGCTCTCGTCTTCGCCTATCTCAAATTCACCGTGAATTTGACCGGCTCGGACGCGGTCACACGTTCGCCTTTCACCATCGCCCTGACCGCAGCCTGGTAACGCCCATTACCATAGCCCTTCCAATCATACCACCAATATCCCACCGACCACCGGCAAGGCTGCCAAGGCCCCTGGTTTATCGAGACCTCCACCCGTTCTACCGCGCCCGATACGCCCACGCGGAACGTGTATTGCGGCGAGGTAATCTTTTCGCCCCGCTCCGGATAGTCCAGTGTGGCCCGGCTCCCGGCTCCGATCTTGTCCGTCGCTGTCTTCTTTTTGCCTATCGCCCGCATCAGTTTGGTTATTCCCATAGTTTTACATTCTCCCTTTAGTCCCCGGTAGTATCACCTGCCCGGTTTTTATGCTTTTTAAGATGCCCCACATTGTTCTTTTGCGCCTGGACGCGATAGCGCGGCAGTTCTTGCAGTCCTGGCTGGCGCTGTCGTAATCGGCGCAGGCTATAAGCGAATCAGCCTCTTCCCCCAGCCTGGCCGCCAGCCTGGCTTTCTCGCCGTCGGACCTGCCCCGCCCCAGCCTGGCGGCGATCTTCTTCATCACCGCCGCCTTATTCCGGTATATCAAGCACTTCATGAGAGAGCGGCGGACTCTGAGTCCGGTTGCCTGTTCTTGTCGGCAATTACACCTGAGGAGGGCATACATTTCTCCTTAGGCCGCTTCGCACAAAAGGCGCATTGAAGTCTTAAGGAGCTGTTCCGCCTTAAGGTAATAGAATGCGCTACGCAGGAATTGCCCCGTCTTGCCGCTCGCGGAACGGCTTTTCTTTGCCTTTATGTGATGACACCCCTCAACGGCGCGTCGCCGTTTGTGAATGATACCCATATTTCTCCCTGTAAAGATGCGACGACTTCGCCGGCCTTGTGATAAAGACACAAAAGCCGGAAGGCTGCTTATTCAGAATCTCGGCAGTGAACTGAGATTACGGTTGCGGTAAAGAGCCCCTACCCCTAGGAGTCCAATCTACGGTTAGTCTATTTAAAACGTTCCGCTGCTGTCAAGCCGCCGCGGCAGGCAGGCGGAATACTCAGCGTCCTGACATCTATAAACTCAAGGCTGCAAGCCGGGCGCTGACGGAGAAAGCCCGGCCCTGTTTTTTTGTATCATTACAGGGCAGGGAAATTTCAGGGAGGGCACATGGAAACAAAATCTAAAAAAATGATCGGGGCGGGCATAGCGGTGGCGGCCATAGCCGCGGCTGCGACTTATTTTCTCACCGGCAAGCGCGGCGTTGAGAACCGCGAGAAGATCGCGGCCTGGACGCTTAAGATGAAGGGCGAAGTCCTTGAGAAGATGAAGAAGATGAAGGACATCAACAAGGAAAACTACTACGCCCTGGTGGACGAAGTGGCCAAGCGCTACGAGCGCGTGGGCCGCGTCAGCGCCGAAGAGATGAAGCACCTGACCGCGGAAGTGAAGAACGCCTGGACGCACATCAGCAAGCAGCTGAAATAAGCGGCCCCGGCAAAAAAGAGAACGCGCCTTTACCGGCGCGTTTTCTTTTTTGGTAGAATTTGCCCGGGGGATTAAATGAAAAAGCTTCAGCTCACCGACACCGAGACCGTCCTGTTCACCAAGATAGTGCACAAGATCAATTTTTTCGCGTCCATGAACATGGGCCTGCTGGAGGAGATCCTCAAGCGCATCACCTACTACCAGTTCGCCAAGGGCGAGAAGGTATGCCGACAGGGCGACCCCGGCGACTCCTTCTACGTGGTGGCCGAAGGCCGCCTGAGCGTAAACGTTAAGAACGGCATGCTGTCTTTTTCCAGGAAGGTGGCGGAGCTGATAGCCGGGGATTGCTTCGGCGAGATGGCCCTGCTGACCCGCGCCAACAGGACGGCCACCGTGGCCTGCGAGGAAGATTCAAAGCTCTTCGTGCTGATGGCCGACCACTTCTCCGAAGCCATCAAGCAGAACCCTTCCTTCGCGCAGGAAATTAAAAAGCTGGCCACGGACCGCGGTTTCGAGCTGGACCACAAGTAGTTAATCCCTTATATAATGGCAGGTATAGCCGCCGGGATGCTTCTTTAAGTAATCCTGGTGATAAGCCTCCGCCGGCCAGAACTTGCCGGCGGGCACTATTTCCGTGGTAATGGGCTTGCGCCAGCGGCCGGAAGCCCTGGCCCTCGCCACAGCCGCCTCGGCCTCCTTCTTCTGCACCTCGCCGTGGTAGAAGATGACCGACCTGTACTGCGTGCCCACGTCGTTGCCCTGGCGCCCGGGCGTGGTGGGGTCGTGCATCTTGAAGAACATGTCGAGGATGGCCCCGTAGGAAATTTTTGCCGGGTCGAATTTAAGCTGGATGCTCTCGGCGTGGCCGGTGGCGCCGGTCTTCACTTCCTCGTACTTCGGGTTTTCCGTCTTGCCGCCGGTATAGCCCACAACGGGGTCCGCCACCCCGGGCAGGCCGCGCAGTATCTCTTCCATCCCCCAGAAGCAGCCGCCGGCCAGGGTAGCAGTCTCGAGTACAGGTTTATTTTCCATTTTTTTGGTCCTCTTGCCGGGCGCGGCGCAGCACAAGGGCGCCGCAGCCGCGAATATCAGCAGGAAAGCTAAAAACTTCTTCACGCCTTGGCTCCCAGCCGCGGCTGCACCAGCCGGAACCAGGCGGCGTTGACGGCGGTGAAAGCCAGCAGGGCGTACCAAACAAGGGCGAAGCCAGGGTTGCCCCCGGAAAGGTCCCCGCCGAACTCCAGCTGGTGGCCGATAGAGAGCGCCAGCCCGGCGTAGACGGCGAGATGGGTTTTCTGCCAGAGCCCGTACGGCAGGCGGGACCGCAACAGGGGCAGAGACAGGAGCACGGCCGCTATTATCAAACCTTCTCCGCCGGCCGCGGCCGGGATATCGTCCCAGTTCAACATGTTTAAATACTGCTCCATGAAGGGGGTCCCGGACTGCACGGAATTAAACCAGACTATCAATGGCGGGG
>Ga0209317_1000499_pt1 | contig 46003 bp, 40 predicted proteins | sample RifGroB2_FD_183994 | JGI IMG/M metagenome (GOLD analysis project Ga0209317, IMG submission 183994) | Soil microbial communities from Rifle, Colorado, USA - Groundwater B2 (SPAdes) (version 2) | ecosystem: Environmental > Terrestrial > Soil > Unclassified | place: Rifle, Colorado | collected... | reverse complement strand
TCCGGCTTCCGTGGCCCGACGTTCAAGCGTGTTCAAAAGGACGGTCTTACCGACCCCGCGCAGCCCCGTCAGCAGGAGGCTTCGTTCCGGTCTGCGCGCCAGCACGCGGCCAAATAGGACGTTGGCCTCTTCCAGTATGCCGTCGCGGCCTACCAATTCCGGCGGAGGCGAGCCGGCTCCCGGAGAAAACGGGTTTCTGATCCTGTCCATGATAAAGCTCCCAAAGAGGAAATATATTCCGTCGAACATAATATACTGAGTTATGCCTATTTATACAACAATTCATGTATAAACGGGTATAACTCAGTATAAATCGATAAAGTATCGACGGGCTGTACGTGTCAGGCCAATGCGGGAACGTTGAGCTTTTAGTATAGAGCGGGGCGGGGGTTGGTCATGTCACCAGAACACAAAAAAAGGGACCAGCTTATGAGAGCTGATCCCTTTGATTTTTATGGTGCCCAGAGACGGAATCGAACCGCCGACACGAGGATTTTCAATCCTCTGCTCTACCGACTGAGCTATCTGGGCGAGAGACCAACTTTATACTTCGAATCTCAGTTTGTGTCAATACTTTATTCTATAGATTCTGTCTTTTGTGTGAAAACCTTCCCTCACCCTGTCCCTCTCCCAAAGGGCGAGGGGACTTTACCTGCGGGTGATCGGTGATTGGGCGGGATTTGTCGGACGAGCACGCGGCAAAGAGATCGGCTCATGCCGCGCACAAGCAGGCGCACAGCTTATTACGCCCTGGAGATGAAGCGGCCGTCCCTTGTGTCTACTTTGATTTTCTCGCCGGACTCGAGGTAGGGCGGGACTTGCAGACGCAGACCGGTTTCCAGCAGGGCTTCCTTGGTCTGGGCGGTGGCGGTGGCGTTTTTCATGGCGGGCGCTGTCTCGCTGACGAGTAGTTCCACGGTCATGGGGAGGTCGACGTTTACCATGCGCTCCTGAAAGATGCCCAGTTGCACTTCGGTGCCGTCCAGAAGAAAGGGGGCGAGGGATTCGAAGTTGTCTTCTTCCATCTCGAACTGCTCGTAGGTCTCCAGGTCCATGAAGATGCCGCGACCGCCGTCCGCATAGAGGAACTGCCCTTTGTGACGCTCGAAATCCGCTTCTTCGACTTTATCGCCGGAGCGGAAGGTCTTCTCCAGCACCTGCGCCGTGATGAGGTTGCGGTATTTGGTCTTCACCATGGTGTTGGAGCCGCGGGCGGTGGGGGATTGAAAGGTGACGTCTACTAGCAGGCAGGGAGCGCCGTCGATCTGTATGACGAGCCCCTTCTTGAAATCGTTGGTTGTGTACATGGATGGATCTCCTTTACGAAATGTCTCTTTTTATCAGAAAACTATGATAAGTTCAACAGCCCTATGGGGGTAAGACTTTCGGAGTGGAGGATGCGTGAAGATAGATACGGAGTTTATTAAGCTGGACAGTTTCTTGAAGGCGGTTGATGCGGTTTGCTCGGGGGGCGAGGCGAAGATCATCATCTCCGAGGGGATGGTTTCGGTTAACGGCGAGGTGGAGTTGCGTCGCGGCAGAAAACTGCGTCCCGGCGACCAGGTCGAGTTGGGCGGCACTGCTTTTACGGTGGAATAGTCGATCAGCCGCCGGCACGTTTCGCCTTGTAGCCCCGCTTGGCGAGTTCCTCCAGCAGCAGGTCCGCGTGGTCTCCCTGTATTTCTATGACGCCGTCCTTTGCCGTGCCGCCGCAGCCGCAGCGGCGCTTCAATTCTCCGGCAAGGGCGGTCAGTGCGGCGGCGTCAAGAGGCAGCCCGGTGATGGCGAAGACGGTCTTGCCGCCGCGCCCTTTGCTTTCGCGTCTGACGCGGACCACGCCGTCGCCTGCGGGGGCCGCCTGGTTCTTGCGGCAGACGCAACCTTTGGACGGCTTGCCGCAACCGGGGCACATTCTGCCGAATTCGGAGGAGTAGACAACGGGGGCATCATTGTTGGTTTTTTTCATAGCATGTTTCTAGCAGAAAAGCGGCCCCGGTTTCAAGACAAAGAAGGCTGAATCATAAAAGCTGTTACGCAAAGTTACGCGAAGAACCGCGCGCAAAGTACGCAAAGTACCGGCATTTCGGGTTTACCCCTGAAACGGGATTCTCTGCGCGATCTTTGCGGGCTACTTCGCGTTCTTTGCGTAACGGGTCTTGGTTTAAAGCTCGACAGGCCTTGGCACTTCGCTCTCCATGATGGGGCGGGGGGTGAGACGGTCCGGAATTTTCAACACGGTGACTCCCGGCGGCGGCTCTATCTCCCGGTACAGCGGTGCGCTTCCTTTCTGGTAGGTCTTGGAAAAGTGCATGGGGAGCACGTAGCGCGGCCGCAACCGATCCAGCAGATTATTCAGGTCGGTGGTGCAGAGATGGCGCGAAAGCCGCGCCTTATTATGGTCCGCCGCAAGAAAGGCGCACTCGCAGACAAGAAGCGTCACTCCGCTTAGCAGTCCCTCCAGTTTCTCCATATTTTCCCCGGAGAACCCGATGTCGGTTACATAACCTATGCTTGCCGGTTGCTCGAACTTCCTGATGCGCTGATATAGTGCCGCGGCATCGCGCTCCAGGCGCTCTTCGACTAGATTACCGCTACTCCAGGGAAACCGGATCGCGTTTCCTTCCATTTCCCCCGCATGGAAAAGCTTCTCCATTGCCTTGAGCCACTCTCCCTTCCTGACCCCCTCTTGGGCCATGCGCGTTTCGTCGAGCACGAAGGCAGCCCCCTCGTCTATCCTGAAGGCGAGCACCGCTATCCTGTGCTCGCAGAGCGCGCTGGTGACGGTTAGATGCCTGTTGCTGTAGAGCGCGCCGCCGCGCTCACCTTCCTTGTGCGCCGCGAATGCTTCAGCCCCGCAATAGAGCGTGCCGGCGATGCGACTGCCTTTTACTTCGTTCACCCGGAAATTGCCCCAGAAGGTGTCGGCCAGGTTCCAGTCGTAGCAGGCGAATTTGTGGGCCATGCGGCCCGACAGCCCCGGCGGACCGAATATATCGATGGTGCGGGGAGAGGCGTGGCTGTGCCGGATGACGCTGTCCATCCCCATGAAGTGATCCATGTGGGCGTGGCTGATAAAAATGGCGTCGATTGAGGTGTAAACCCTCTTGGCCAGGTGATGGATCTTGCCGCAGTCAAAGAGGAGAGCCCGTCCGGTTGGGCGCACACGGATCAGCAGGAGCGGATCATCGAAGAGCCCGGCGAAGAAAGTCGGCTCAAGATAGCGAAATGGTTTCGGCATAAGCTAGATAATACCATTAGATTGACCTGCATCAATTGCAACACTCTCTGAACAGGTTAAAGTTCCTATCAAGAACGAATGACATCAGACAAGGAGCAACGATATGTCAGAGAAAAAAGGTGTGGTGCTGGGCGAGAAACTGAATCTGGTTAATTTGGCAGGCTATGCTGATGGTGCGGTTGTGAGCAGGACTGTCGTTGACAAGCCCGTGGGAACTGTCACAGCGTTCGCTTTCGATGCAGGAGAGGGATTAAGCGAGCATACCGCGCCCTATGACGCTTTTGTGCAGGTACTGGACGGCGAGGCCGAGGTAAATATAGAAGGTAAAGTGCAGACGGTTTCCACGGGAGAGATCATCATCATGCCGGCGAACAAGCCGCATTCCCTGCGCGCCGTGAAGCGCTTCAAGATGCTGCTGGTCATGATAAGGGCTTAGATCCAGGCTCTTGACTTATAAATAAGGCCCGCTTTTCAGCGGGCCTTTCTATTTCCACATCCAATCTAACTACCTGCAACCGCAGCCGCAGCGCTCCTTGGCGTCGGCTTCGTACCCTTTCTTGAGCAGCTTGGCCACTTCCTTGGCGTGATAGGTAAGGATCAGGTCGGCTCCGGCTCGCTTGAAGGAGAGCATGGTCTCCATGACGACGCGGTCCTCGTCGATCCACCCCATGTTGGCTGCGGCTTTCACCATGCTGTACTCGCCGGAGACGTTGTAGGCGGCCAGGGGGAGGTTGAATTCGTTCCTCACCTCGCGCACGATGTCGAGATAGGGAAGCCCCGGTTTCACCATCAGGATGTCGGCCCCCTCTTCCACGTCCATGCGCGCCTCGCGGATCGCCTCCAGCCGGTTGGCCGGATCCATCTGGTAGGAACGCCGGTCGCCGAACTGCGGCGTGGACTCGGCCGCCTCACGAAACGGCCCGTAGTAGCCCGAGGCGTACTTGACGGCATAGCTCATGACCGGGATGTCCTTGTAGCCGTTGTTGTCCAGCGACTCGCGGATGGCGGCGACGCGCCCGTCCATCATGTCCGAGGGAGCGACCATGTCGGCTCCGGCTCTCGCGTGCGACAGCGCTTCCATGGCCAGAAGCTCCAGGGTCTCGTCGTTGTCGACGTCGCCGTTCTTGATCACGCCGCAGTGGCCGTGATCGGTGTACTCGCACATGCAGACGTCGGTGATGACGGCCAGCTTCGGGACGTTCTTTTTCAGCGCCCGGATGGTCTCCTGGATGATGCCGGTGTCCGAATAGGCGTCCGTTCCCATGGCGTCCTTTTGCTCCGGTATGCCGAACAGGATCACGGCGGGAACGCCCAGCTCGTATGCCTCCTGCGCTTCCTCGACGATGTTCTCGATGGACTGCTGGTAAATCCCGGGCATGGAGGAGATTTCTTTCTTGATCCCCTTGCCGAAGGCGGAGAACATCGGGTATATCAGGTCGTTTGCGGAGAGGGATGTCTCCCTGACCATGTTTCTGAAGACTTCTTTGCCCCGGATCCGTCTCGCTCTGTACAGTGGGTAGAACATTGATCTCTCCTTTGGGTTAGGCGGTGATGTAATATTGCGCAATTGAAGCAGTTACAGGATCTCGGAAGCTCCCTCACCCTGTCCCTATCCCGAAGGGAGTGGGCGCCGGATTTCGGCAGTCCGGTTTATTTCGCCGGCCCCTCTGCTATGGACGGGATGAAGTTTTAGCTGCGAAATGGGCGACCAATTCGGCGGCCAGCGCGTCAAGCGTGTACTCCGCAGGCTCGACGTGCACTTCAAGTCCCAGTTCCCGGCAGGTCTTGGTGGTGATCGGGCCTATGGACGCGACGCACACCCCTTCCATCAGGTGCAGGAAACGGTTCTCGCCGAGGATGCTCGCCAGGTTCTGCACGGTGGATGAGGAGGTGAAGGTGACGCAGTCGAGCCGCCGCTCCTCAAGGGCCCGCAGCGACTCGGCGGGAATATCGTCCGGGGTCCGGTTGGCGTAGCAAACCGGCGCCAATACCTGCGCCCCCATGCGGGTAAGTTCTTCCGGGATGACTTCCCTTGCCCGATCTCCCCGCGGAAACAAGACCCACTTGCCGGCGATATCCATATCGGCGAAGGCTGCGACCACCCCTTCCGCCTTGTAATCGTTGGGAACCAGGTCGGCACGTATCCCGAACGCGACCAGCGCCGCCGCGGTCTTTGGACCGACGGCACAGACGCGGCAGCGGCCAAGGGCGCGGCTGTCGAGCCCGTGATCCGCCAACCTGCCGAAAAAGTACTTCACCGCGTTGTACGAGGTGAAGATGATCCAGTGAAAGCTGTCCAGCGCAAGGATGGCCTCGTCCAGCTCGGCGTGGCTTTCGGGGGGGGTGAGCTCGATGGTCGGGCAGCAGTAAGCCCTGGCGCCCAGCCGCTCCAGCTTGGAGCTGAATTCGCCCGCCTGGTCAGCGCCCCGGGTCACCATTATCGAGCGGCCGAAGAGCGGCCGGTTGTCGAACCAGCGCAGCGACTCGCGCAGGTTGACGACTTCCCCCACTACGGTGATGGCGGGAGCCTTGAAGCCTACCTGCCGCGCTTTTTCCGCTATGTCGGCGAGGGTCCCTATCAGCACCTCCTGTTCGGGCCTGGTGCCCCAGCGGATCAGCGCCACCGGTGTCTCAGGAGCGCGCCCGTGGGCCAGCAGGTTCTCGGCGATATGCGGCAGGTTCTTGACCCCCATGTAGAAAACGACGGTGCCGCTTCCCAGGGAGAGCCCTTCCCAGTCGATCTCCGAGCTCATCTTTCCGGTTTTTTCGTGACCGGTTACGAAGGCGACCGAGGTGGTTATTCCGCGGTGGGTCAAGGGGATACCGGCATAGCTGGTGGCGCCTACAGCCGCGGTGATGCCTGGAACGATTTCAAAGGGAATGCCCGCCTCGACGAGCGCCTCGCACTCCTCTCCTCCCCGGCCAAAGATGAAGGAATCGCCCCCTTTGAGCCTGGCCACGATCTTTCCCGAGAGCGCCTTTTCCACCAGAAGATCGTTTATCTGGCTCTGCTCCCGGTTGTGCTCGCCCCCTACCTTGCCGGCGTAGACCAACTCCGCTCCCTTGGGAGCCAGGCGCAGCAGTTCGTCGTTTGCAAGGTAGTCGTAAAGCACCACCTGCGCCTTTGCCAGGCAGTCGCGGCCCTTCACCGTGATGAGACCGGGGTCGCCCGGACCCGCTCCGATAAGGTAGACAAACCCGTTTTTTCCTGCTTCTTGCTTCATGACATGCACCGAGTAAAAAGAGTTGCGCAACAACGGCAAAAGGCTAAGGGAGGTCCATTAGCCTTTTGTCTGTCAAATGAACGTGGAATTAGGAAAAGTCATGCTTTTTGGTATTGAAGTCCCTTGCCGTGAAGCTTCAGCTATACCGGGATTTCCTTCTCCCTGGAGACTTCGCGCTGGTACACCTCGGCGAGGATGGCGTGACCGCCCTCGGCGAGGAGCTTCTCGGCGAGCGCCACGCCCAGCTTTTCGCTCCCCTCGGCGGGACCGGTCATGGTCCCCTTGACGGACACCTTGCCGTCCACCGAGGCGATGAAGCCGGTCAACGTCAACTCGCCGCCGCTCACCTGGCCATAGGCCGCGATCGGCACCTGGCAGCCCCCCTCGCAGCGCCAGAGCAGCGCCCGCTCGGCGCGCACCGCGTGGCTCGTGTCGGGATGGTTGAAAAACGAGATGGCGTCCTTCACGTCCTGGTCAGCCAGGTTGCACTCGATCCCGAGCGCCCCCTGGCCGATGGCCGGCAAGGAAAACTCGGTGTCGAGATATTCGGTGATCCGGTCGGCGAAGCCCAGGCGGTTCAGACCCGCCGCGGCCAGGATGACGCCGTCCAGCCCTTCGGTTTCCAGCTTGTTCATCCGGGTCTCCACGTTGCCGCGGATGATGACCATCTCCAGGTCGGGGCGCACCTTGAGAAGCTGCGCCTGGCGCCTGAGGGCGGAGGTCCCGATACGCGCCCCCTGCGGCAGGTCGAGGAACTTGACGCCGCGGGAGATCAAGGCATCGCGCGGATCTTCGCGCTCGGTGATGCAGTAGAGCCCGAGCCCCTCGGGGAACTCGGTCGGCACGTCCTTCATGCTGTGCACGGCGATGTCGATCTCGCCGCGCAGCATCGCTTCCTCGATCTCCTTCACGAAGAGACCCTTGCCCCCTACCTGGGCCAGCGGCACGTCGAGGATCTTGTCGCCGATGGTCTTGATCTTGGTGAGGGAAACGGTCATGTCCGGGTAGCGTTTTTCCAGTTCGGATTTGACCCAGTTTGCCTGCCAGAGCGCGAGCTGGCTCGCGCGGGTTCCTATTCTCAGCTCTTTAAGCGCCATGTGATTCGTCTCCTTTATATTTAGATCTTTTCGATGTATTCGGGGCGGCGGCAGGTTGGGGTAAACGGCTTCATCGCGAACCCAACCTGCTTAATCTTAACCTTAATCTTAATCTGATTTTCAGTCCTCCAGATCCACCAGGTTTTCCTGCTGCTCGCCCGCCTCGAGATCGAAAAGGTTGCGCAGGGCGTCGACGTAGAGGTCGTTGCGGTTTCCCGGGTCGGTTTTCTTGAGGACGCTGGTAGGTTGATGCAGCAGCTTGTTCATGTAGGCGTTGGTGAGGGCTTCGAGCTTCTTCTCGGCATCGGGGGGGAGGTTCTTCCAACCTGAGAGCGTCTTGGCGAGTTCGGCCTTGCGTATCTCGTCGAAGCGGGTTCGAAGCGCCACGATGGTCGGGGTGACTTCGAGGGAGGAGAGCCATTTGAAGAACTGCCCTATCTCCTGTTCCACGATCGCCTCGGCCTTGGCCGCCTCGATCTTGCGCTGCTCCAGGTTGGTGGCGACCACGCCGTTCAGATCGTCGACCGTGTAGAGGTAGACGTTCTCCACGTCGTTGACCTTGGGGTCGATGTCCCTCGGCACCGCGATGTCGATGAAGAACATCGGCTTCATCTTGCGTCGACGGATAACCTCCTCGACCTCTTTTTCCCTGATGATGAAGTGAGGCGCTCCGGTCGAGGAGAGGATGATGTCGGCCTTTGGCAACTGGTCCAGCAGATCATCGAACCTGATCGGCTTGGCGTCGAATTCCTGCGCCAGCTTCTCCGCGCGCTCATAGGTGCGGTTGGTGACCATGACGCCGCGAACGCCGGTGTTGATGAAATGCTTGGCTGCGAGTTCGCACATCTCGCCCGCACCGATCAGCAGGACCGTCTTGTCGGACAGCTCCCCGAAGATCTTCTTGGCGAGTTCCACCGCGGCGAAGGCGACCGATACGGCGGAGGAGGCGATCTTGGTCTCGGTTCTTACCCGCTTTGCCACCGAAAAGGCCTTGTGCAGGAAACGGTTCAGTATGATGCCCGAGCTCTTGTACTCGGCGGCGTATCCGTAGGATGTCTTGATCTGCCCCAGTATCTGCGGCTCTCCGACCACCATGGAATCGAGGCTGGAGGCGACCCGGAATACGTGTCGGGTGGCATCCTCGCCATGGTAGCCATAGAGATGCTTCTCCAGCGTCTCCAGTTCAAGGCCGTGATAATCGGCGAGAAAACGCTTCAGCCTCGCCATCCCCCCCGCCACGTCGCGGGTGGTGGCGTAGATCTCCACCCTGTTACAGGTGGAGACTATCACCGCCTCGGTGATGTCCGGCAGCGCAACCACCGCGCTCAGCGGTTTCTCCATCTGGGTTGGCGCGAAGGCGACCTTTTCCCGAATTTCAACTCCTGCAGTTTTATGCGAAAGCCCGACCACTATAATGTTCATAAAAGTCCTGCCCCTTCTTGAGGATCGCAACCGAGCACGGCTACCTTCTCGAGGTATCTCACTTGTAGCTGTGCAACCCCCCCAGCAATAGATTCACGCCGAGGAAGGTGAAAAGCACGACGGCAAAGCCGAAGATGGAGAGCATCGCGGCCTTTCTGCCGCGCCAGCCGGTGGTGAGCCTGCCGTGCAGAAGCGCCGCGTAGATGAACCAGGTGATAAGCGACCAGGTCTCTTTCGGATCCCAGCTCCAATAGGTGCCCCACGCGGTCTCGGCCCAGATGGCGCCGGAGATGATGGCGAAGGTGAGCAGGGGAAAGCCGAAGGTGAGGCAGCGGTAGCTTATATCGTCCAACATGTCGAGCGGCGGCAGCTTCTGGAACATGGGACCCAGCCGGCGCTTCTTCAGGAAGTGTGATTGGATCAGATACATGACGCTGACGCCGAAAGAGATGGCGAAGGCGGCATATCCCAAAAAGGCCATCACGGTATGGACGGCCAGCCATTTGCTCTTGAGAGCCGGGTTGAGCGGCGGGATTATGGCGGAGAAGCTGGCAGAGACGGCAAGGATCAAAAGCGCCAGCGGCATGACGAAGGAACCCAGGATGAAGATCTTGTAACGCCTTTCAAACAGGATGAAGATGCCGACTACGGCCAGGCTGAAGAAGGAGAGAGACTCGTGCAGGTTGGTGATCGGGGTGTGCCCGGCCTCCAGGTAGCGGTTCAGGGTGAAGCCGCAGTGCACAAGAAAACCGGCGAGAGTGGTCCACTGGCCGGCTTTTCCCAAGGTTTGATTGGGTTTGACCATGTACATCAGGTAGATGGCTGTGGCGGCCGCGTAGATGACCAGGGTGCTGTTAAAAAGCAAGGCGTTCATGACGGATCCTTTTTTTCAGCTCCATCCGGGACCGGTTCGGACCCGGAAGCGGAGAGCTTCAGGAGTATCTGGTCTATTGCATCCCTCTGCCCGTTTTTGATCAGTGCGGGGAGGTCCAGCGCTGCGAGCTCGGCAAAAACCCGCTCATTGTATGCGCTACCCCCCTTTTCAGTCAATATCTTTTCACGAATGCCCCCTAAAAGGGTCACGGCCTCGGCATATTCCGCCCCGAAAAGTGGTTCCAGCTCCCCTATGATGCGGCGCGACAGGGCCGGACTGGCCCCCGCGGTGGAGACCGTGATCAGCAACTCTCCCTTTTGCAGAGTGGCGGGGGTGGTGAAATCGCTCCTGCGCGGCGCGTCGACGATATCGATCAGGACGCCGCGCTCTTTTGCCTCGGCGGCGACGGCGAGGTTCAACTCGGCGTCATCTGTCGCCGCAAAAGCTAGCAGCGCCCCTGCCAGGTCGCCGGGACGGTAGCCACGAGCCAGGTGCGTCAGGCTTCCCGACTCCGCGAGTGCAGCGATCGACGCGTTCACCCGTGGAGCGACCACGGTCAAACGAGCGCCTGCCGAGATCAACCGCCTCGCCTTGCGGGCCGCGACCGCCCCCCCACCGACGATCACAACGCGCCGATCGTGCAGATCTATATTTATCGGGTAATAGCGCAAGCATCGCTCCAGTGAATTGGCACGGCCCAATATCGCCCGAAGCGGCGGCACTGTCAACCGCGAATACGATACAGGCCACTTCTTTGTGATTAGGCTGTGGACGCGGCTTCCCGGCTCGGGGCAATTACCCCTTGCTTTTTTCGGGCTCTCATTTATAGTAGAGATCACTTTTTTTATTAAAGGAGATGGTTCAATGGCCAGCGAAAACGTATGCACATTTACCGACGACAACTTTGAAAAAGAAGTGCTCCAGTCTGACATTCCGGTGTTAGTTGACTTCTGGGCCACTTGGTGCGCCCCCTGCAAAGCAATCGCCCCACTTATCGATAGCGTCGCGACGGAGTACGAAGGACGCATAAAGGTAGGGAAGGTCAACGTTGACGACAACCCCGCTACTCCCGGGAAGTACGGAGTGCGCGGCATTCCTACCGTGATCCTGCTGAAGGACGGCAAGGTGCTGGACCAAGTGGTCGGCGCAATACCGAAAGCACAGCTGGAGGCTCTGATCAAGAAGGCGCTCTAACATGACGAAGCAGATCCCGTTTAAGAGGTTTGCCCTCAGGACCATCCCCCTGGCGATTGCAGGCCTGCTTTTCTACACGCAGCCGGCATGCGCCATATTGCAGAAGGGGGAGGCCGCCCCTGCCATCAAGCTGACAACCACCTCCGGGCAGCAGATTACCTTGAATAACTACAAGGGGTACGTACTGGTGATGGATTTTTTCGCCACATGGTGCCTCCCCTGTAAGGAAGCGATCCCCCATCTGAACTCCCTGAAACAGAAGTACGGCAAACAGGGGATGCAGGTTCTCGGCGTCAGCGTCGACGAGGGGAACGAGCGTGAGGTGAAGCGTTTCATAGCCGAGCGCAAGATCGGCTATCCGGTGGCCGTGGCGGGAGAGGAGTTACAGACCGATTACGGGCTGCGCTCCATACCGACGGTTTTCATCATCGACAAAAAAGGGATGGTAGCGGATAGATTCCAGGGATTTTCCGATCATACGGCGAACGCCATGGAAGAGACCATCAAGAGACTCCTCGCGGAGTAAAAAGCAGACAGATCAAATGGTAAGTAGGAGCGGCATTCCCGCCGCGATAGCCGCAGGGCATCGCGGCAGGGATGCCGCTCCTTGTTTTTGTGCCTGGTAGGGGTGAATGATTATTCGCCCCTACGGTTTGCCGCATCATCGCCGCATCATCCCTCTTCATAACGCTCGGCATGGTAGGAGCTCCTTACATAAGGCGCGCTTTCCACATGGGAAAACCCCATGGCAAGCGCCTCGGTCCTGTAGCGCTCGAACAACTCCGGCTCCAGGTAGCGCTGCACAGGGTGGTGCATCCGGCTTGGCGCCAGATACTGGCCGAGGCTCAGGTAACGGCATCCGGCCTTGAGCAAATCCTCCAGTACGGCGAACAGCTCGCCCTCTTGCTCCCCAAGGCCGAGCATGAGCCCGGACTTGGTCTTCAGCTCCGGGTCGAGCCTGCGCGCGTTCGACAATAGCTCCAGCGACCTGCCGTAGTCCGCACCCGACCTGATCTGGTACAGCCGCGGCACGGTCTCCAAGTTGTGCCCGAGTATGTCGGGAGCACTCGCCACCACCCTCGCCAGCGCAGACGCATCCCCCATGAAGTCGGGAATAAGCAGTTCCACCTTGGTCTTCGGCGACAGCTCGCGGATGCGCGCCACTGTCTCGGCGTAGGCGGCGGCGCCGCCATCGGACAGGTCGTCGCGGGTGGGGCTGGTGATGACCACATGGGAGAGCCCGAGCCGGCGCACGGCTTCCGCCACGCTTGCCGGCTCTTCAGGCTCCAGCGCCAACGGAGTCTCCTTGGAGACGGAGCAAAACGCGCAAAGACGCGTGCAGATGCGTCCGAGAATGAGGAAGGTCGCCTGGCGCTTGCTGAAACATTCCGTGATGTTCGGACAGCGCGCCTGCTGACATACCGTGTTCAGGCGCAATTCTTTCAAAAGCCCCTCCATCTCGCCGTGGGCGGAGGGGATTATCTTCTTCTGCAGCCAGGCGGGTTTTCGAGTCGGGTCCATTTGCACCATCCGGGAATATTCAGGAAAGGGGTAGTACTTGCGCTTACGTCATCGAGGGGGTGACTATACAATTTCCTTGTAAAAAAGCCAAATCTTAAGCGTTCGGCATGGGCTATGACCCACGCCCTCACTGGTTGTCATTTAGCAAAGCCGCTGCACCGTTTCCAGCAGATCGCTCTGATCAAAGCTGCTCTTCACAATGTAGGCGCTCGCCCCGACGTCGATGCCGCGCTCGCGGTCTTCCCTGGATGCCAGAGCAGTCACCAGCACGACCGGCAGTTCGGCGTATTCCTTGTCGCCGCGAAGCCGCGCGGTCAGCTCGAATCCGTTCATCCTCGGCATGTCGATATCGGAGACGACCAGATCGTACTTGCCGTTCTTCAATATTGTCAGCGCTTCAACTCCGTCGACGGCTGTCGAGACCCCGTATCCTGCGGACTCGAGGATGTTTTTCAGCAGCATTCTGGAGGTGATGGAATCCTCCACTACCAGGATGCGGCGTTGCCGCGCCTGCCGCGCTCCCGGAACCGGCGACAACGGCGGCGACGGCGGGGGCTTTGCCGAGGACCGGCCTTGTAGCGCCGACTTGATCAGATCGGGAAGGTTCAGGACCGGTACCACCTTGCCGCTGCCAAGAAGCGTGGCGCCGGCGATGTTGCGCACCCGAGACAGCTGCGGGCCGATCCGCTTCATGAGGACTTCTCTCTCGCTCATCACCTCATCGACGACAAAGGCGATACTCTGCTCTCCAACCGTTACTACTACCGCCTGCAACTGCTCCGTCACGCTGTCTGCCTCGGGAAGCTCCAGCACGTCGGCAAGTCTCACCAGCGAAATGCCCCTGCCGCCCAGGTCGATGACTTCCTTGTTCTGCACCGTCGCCACTTCTTCCCATTTGGAGCGCAAAACGCGCGCTACATGAATGGCGGGAAGAACGAAAAGCCGATCCGCCACCCGGACCAGCAAGCCGCGGAACGTGGCGACGCTTAGCGGCAGCACGATCCTGAAACTGGTCCCTTGATCCGGTTCGGATTCGAACGAAACGCTCCCACCAAGCTTCTCCACTTTCTCTCGTACGATGGCCAGCCCCAGACCACGTCCGGATATCTCGGTGATGGTCTGACTTGTGGACACCCCGGACTGGAAGACGAAGGGGAGCAGTTCCGCATCGCTCATCTGAGCTGCCTTCTCGGCCGAAACCATGCCGCTCCTGGTCAGGGCCGAGCGGAGTTCACCTGCGTCAATCCCGGCACCGTCATCGGCAACCACGACCTCCGCCCTCCCCTCTCTGGGGACGATGAGCAGGGAAATCTTGCCGCGCCGCGGCTTGTGTTTCCGCTCCCGCTCCTCGGGAACCTCTATGCCGTGACTGATGCAGTTTCGTACCAGGTGGATCAGCGGGTCCTTCATCTCCTCCAGGACCCGCCGGTCGATCTCAAGTTCCTCCCCGCCGATCACCAGTTCCAACTCCTTGGCGTGATCCCTAGACAGGTCCCGAACCATCTTGGGAAAGACCTCCAGAAGCGAAGAGAAGGGGAACATCATGAGCTTCTTGACCTCCCCCATGAGGTTGTCAACCATGCCGCCAAGGTTCCTCCGGTCGCGCTCGGCTGCCTTGAGATACCTGACAGCACCCTGCTCCAGCGACTTCTGAAAACCGACGTTCCACTGTTGAAACTCGAGGATTTTCACGATCCCCTTTGTCTCCTCGGCAGAAAGCTCCCCGCCCCTGCCTGAGGCGACCTTGCTGAGCAGACCCCCGACTGGCGGCAGTGCCGGAAGAACCCGGGCCCATTCCTTTCTCCACTCGCCGCAGGACGTTCTCAGCTCCCGCATCTGAGCGGCATGTAATCCCGCCGAGAGTTTCGCCGACACCATCTCCTCCGACAACAAAAGCAGGGATGCGAGCTTTGCCGTGGATACCCGCACGGTCTCTTCCATGGGGGGGACTTCCGGGCCCCTCTCTTCCATGGGGGGGACTTTCGGGACCGGCCCTGCCTGAGCCGCCGACTCCGGTTTCAGGGCCTCGTTGTCAGGCAGTCCCCCTTCTCCCTGTTGACGGTGTCCGCCGCCCCGCGCCGCATCACCTAGTTCCTGAATGATCGCGATCCGCGCGGGTTCCCCTTCCTGCTGCGCCCCTTGCGGCTGAAGCAGCAAGGAGAGCACGTCACGCGCCCGCTGCATCAGGTTGAAAAGCCCCGCCGACAGCGGCACCTCCTTGCGCTTCAATGCGGCGAAGAGACCCTCCAGTGCCTGGCAAAGCGACTCCACGTCCCCGTGATTCACGGCCCGGGCCGCACCCTTTAGGCTATGTGCCTCCCGGAAAACCACCTCCACGGTATCCTGTTGCCGCTGGGGGTCCCCCCCCTGCTCCAGGCGGAGCAGGGCATCGGTGATCCCCTTCAGGTGTTCCTGCGCTTCCACTGCAAAAGTGGACAACAGCCGTTTCTGGAATTCGGCGTCCTGGTCCATGTTTTAACCCCAACCTATTCTTTATACTGCTCCACCAACTGTTTCAGCTTCTGCCCCAGGTCATGCAGGTTCTGCAGGGTAACCTCGACCTGCTTCATCCCGGATACATTCTCCTCGCTCGCTTGCTTTATGTTCCCCATCGCTAAAACGACTTGGTCCATCCCGCTCGATTGTTCCTGGCTGGAGGCAACGATCTGCACCGCGGCCTGGGCCGCCTCCTCGATGCTCTCCCCCATCTGGCGGATCGCCTCGCCCGCCTCCTTGGACTGCCGCACCCCGATTCCGACCGCCTGATTCCCTTGCTCGGTGGCGAGCACCGCCGCGTTGGTCGCCTTCTGGATGTCGTTCAGGATGATACGTACCTGGGCCGTCGCCTCCCGGGACTGCTCGGCCAGACTCTTCACTTCCTGCGCCACCACCGCGAATCCTTTTCCCTGCTCGCCCGCCTTGGCAGCCTCGATGGCGGCGTTCACCGCCAGCAGGTTCGACTGCTCGGCCAGATCCTTCACTGTGGAGATGATCTCGCCGATGGTCTGGCTCTGCTCGGATAGTCTCATGATGCTCTCGGCGATGGAGGAGACCTGGTCCTGGATGTGCCCCATTCCGGCAACCGATTCCTCGACCGCCTTTCTCCCCGTCTTGGCGACCGAGACCGCCTTCTGGGCCACCTCGGACACCTTGCGCGCCTTCTGGCTGGAGACCTGCCCGGTCATTTTCACCTCTTCGACCACGGTGGTGGTTTCGCTAACCGCTGCAGCCGTCTCCGCCGCGCCGGTGGCTATCTGGCTCATCGACACCATGATCTGCCCGCTGGAAGCCGCCAAGATGGCCGCCGCCTGCAGGATCTCCTCGTTCTGACTGACGAGCTTTCCGGTCCTCTCCGCGACGCGCTGCTCCAGGGTCCTGTTCAGTTCCTTAAGTTCCTCGTCGACCCGCTTTCGCTGGGTGATGTCCCGGATTACCGCCGTCACCAGAAGCCCCTCCTCGGTTTGCAAGGGACTCAGGCTGATCTCCACCGGGAATTCGCTGCCATCCTTTCTGACCCCGGACAGCTCGAGCCCCGCTCCCATCGGGCGCACCCGCGGTTCGGCGAAATAGGCGGCGCGGTGGCGGGGATGTCGTTCCCGGTAACGCTCAGGAACCAGCATCTCGATCTTGTTGCCGAGCATCTCATGTTTTTGGTAACCGAAGAGCTTCTCGGCCTGGACGTTGACGAGGACGATGTTCCCTTGCGAGTCGACTATAACGATGGCGTCGGGAGCGCTCTCCAGAAGCGCCCGGAACTTCTCCTCGGCCTTCTTTTGCTCCGTCACGTCTCGCGCCGTAACCAGCACCCCGAGCGGGGTTCCATCGGTATCCCGGAACAGGGAGGCGCCGTACACCACTGCGATCAGTTTGCCGTCCCTATGGCGGATGGTCAGGGGATAGCCGCTTACACTCCCCTTTTCCAACGCCTGTCGGTACCCCTGCCGCGCGGCTTCCGGCTCCGTGAAGTAGTCGCTGAAGTCCGTCCCTATGAGCTGCTCCCTCGGCATGCCCGTGCTGCGGACCGCCGCCTCGTTGGCGTCATTGATCCTGCCGCTTGGCGAGATGCTCACCAACGGGTCGAGACTCGCCTCAATCAGGCTCCGGGCGTAGCGGGACGCCTGCCTTTCGTTAAAACCTTCGGCCCCGGACCGGCGCCTGAACCATGACATGAGATACCCCCTTTGCCGTTAGCTGTTCACTCCGATGAGCCGGGCTCATACCTCCTCGCGCACCACGAGCCTGCCGTCGGCGAGCAGTTTCCCCGCATCCAGAAGAGCCAGATGATCGCCGGCCACCCCCTTCAGATAATCCGCTCCAATCCCGGTCAATGTTGCCGGGGGTGACTCAAAATTATCCGGCCGCAGGGTCCTGACTCCGAGCACCGCGTCGGCGAGAATGCCGACCTCCATAGCAGCATGGCGCAAAACGATTACTTTACTCAGTTCGGTGACTTCCTGCGAACCTATTTGAAAGAAATTTCGCAAATCGATGACCGACAGGATCTCCCCGCGCAGGTTCATGATTCCCAGTACGAATGGGGGGACACAGGGAAGAGGGGTTAGCCCGTGCAATGGCTGCACCTCACGGACGAAGGAGGTTTCAATGCCGTAGTGTTCGAGGCCGAGCAGGAATTCAACCAGCTCGATCCGCTCGCCCACCTCCTCTGCTGCCGGTTCCCTGGCGAGAAGCATCGCCCTGTCACGCAGAACCTTCCTGCGCTGCTCCGGATTCAGCTCGCCCAACTGCCGATCCGTATTGGCCGGAGCTGGTGGGGAAGTCTTCGCTTTCGTTTCATCGTCCATGAATCGCCTTTTGTAAACTCTGCTTCGGGTGATCAACTCCCTCCTCCCCTGCTTTTTATCAAGGGGGTGGAGACGCTGAATTCGATGAACCCATCTGAAGCAACCTTTCCAGATCAAAGATCAGCACCAGCCCGTCGGGGAGCTTCGCCACGCCATCGAGATAGGGGGGTGTCGATCGGATCTCCTCCCCCCGGACGAATCCATGATCAGTCCAGTTGGCAACGCCGTCCACGCCATCCGCGGCAAGTGCCACCATCGCTCCACCGGTACGGGTGAGGACAAGCACGTCATCCGAATCCACCTCGCGGGTCGGCAGTTGGAGGCAGCGCCGCAGATCAAAGACCGTAATGACGCTTCCCTGCACGTTTATGACGCCGAGCACGGAGGGGTGCGCCTCCGGTAGCGCCGTTATCTCCACCATGCGCAGCACCCTCTCCACGTCCCGAAGCCTGAGCGCGTAGCGTTGGCGGTCCAGGCGCAGTACGAAGAGTCGGTTCAAGAGAAGTCTCCTTTCAAAAACGCAACTGCTGCCGCGACTGTCGGCCGGAGCGCGGCCAAGGGCGCCAGATCAATGAACCACTAGAGTATAAGATGTCAATTAGAATTTACAACGCAAATGAAAAGGTAAGGGCATATAAGAGCGGGACCGGCAGAGGCGCCATTTCACAATCATATTCTGTAGGAGCTGCTCAACAAACCCCATCGTTCCCATGCTCCAGCGTGGGAACGCGGTTTTCGACGCTCCCGCGTCGCGCACCGTCGGAAAACCGGGACGCTGGAGCGCCCCAGGATGCATTCCCACGCTGGAGCGTTGGAACGATGGAAGGCCTTAAAAAACCCCGAAATCATGGTAGCGCCGCCTCCCTCACCCCGACCCTCTCCCGGTGGGAGAGGGGGAGTTGGCTGGAGTTGGGCTGAGGATCAGCGCTGATCTGGAAATAAAAATGGGCGCCGTCGCCGGCGCCCATTTCTTGCTGCTTTGATGTATTTGCTGATTCGCTATGCGCTGCCTTAGAACATGCAGTTCATTCAGGCACCCCATTGCATCATGCTTCTAGAATTTGTACGTTGCTGCAACCGAAACGACATGGGCATCGTAGCTGGGAGCCAGGTAGCTGCCCAGGCTGGGAAGACGATTGCCCCACTGAGCGCCGGTGGCGGAGGTATCGCGCAACATCAGCTCGCTGCCCGCGACAGTCTGGGTCCAAGGGGTGTTGGCTTCCTGCTGCCAGTCCTTGATCTTGAAGTACTCGAACATGTAGCCGAGTGCCAGCGTCAGGTTTTCCATGGCCTGATATTCCACATTGGCGCCGATGGTATGACGGTTGTTGCGAACAGCCGACGGTGACCGGAACCCGAACTCGTGGGTATCCGCGAGTGCGAGCGTCGGATCGAGCGCGGAGACGGCGCCGTAGCCGGCGTAGCCGATCTCGACCTTGCCGGCCGAGTAGGTGTAATTGGTGCCAAAATTCAGCTTCTTGGGGACGATGACCACGCCTGCATCGATGCCTACAGTGTAAGTGGTATCTTTGATATCCGCCGTCCACTGGCTGTTTTTACGGGTCCAGGGACCGAATTCGGCAGTCTCAATACCGCTCGGATTCAACTTGTTGTTTTCGTTGAATTCCAAACCACGCTGCAGAGTATTCGCCTCTTCCCGGCTGCCGAAGGCGCCGAAACGCACGCGCTGGTTCGGGGTGTAGACAACGTCGAACCCGAAGAACTGCCGCTCGTCCTCGAGCAGGCCAACCTGATCGCCGGGGGAGAAGGCGAACTGATCGGCTGGGTTAGTGAACGGGCGCGCGCCTCCATAATGGAGCAGGGGCTGGGACGGCTGCACGTTTGAGTTGTAGTCGTCTTTGCGATAGCGATAGGAGGCGGAGACGTCAAGTGTCTCGACAGGGCTCGCGGTTACCTGGAAATCGAAAAGATTGCGCTCCCGGTCGGTCACGTCGAAGCGGCGGGTGTCCGGGTGATTTTCGAAGGTGAACTGGGAATCGATGTTGTTGGTCGCCTCGCTTGCGGCATACCAGTAGGTCGAATGGGCAGCTTCAGCATCGTATCCGTCCGCCTTCCGGTCCCCGTACTGGTACTTGGTGCGGAAGCTCAACCAGTTGGCTGGGCGTGAGCGCAGGGAGACGCGATAGATATTCTCGTCGGTGCCGGCTTCACGGAATGCGCGGTCGGTCTCCTCTCGCCCATAAGCGAGACCGAGGGTGCTCGCCCACAGGGGGAGAGAATAGTTGCCTTCGACCCCGTAGTTCTGCTTGTCATACTCATAGGCGAGGTTGCGGCGCTTGTTGACGTAATCGACGCCACCAGTCCCACCGGTAGTATCGCCAGTCACATAGCGCCACTCTTCGGTCGGAGTGTTGTTCGCCAGATCGTAATAACGGTAGTAAGCACGCAGATTCAGGCGCTGAATCGGGTTGATGGTGTAGTCCAGGTTGAACAGCTTGGTCTCGATCTCCGCGTCGGCGGAGCTGCGCGGAAGCTTGGCGGGATCGTTCCACGCCAGGCCGTCGCCTACGGCAACGGTATCCAGTTGACCGTTGGTGCTGTAGGGAATCAGGGTCTCATCCTGCTTCGCCAGGCCATAGGAGGCGGCGGCCGTAAGACGACTGTTGAGGGGCAGATTCACGCCCAAGGTGAGGCCTGCGTTCTGATACAGGTTGTCCTGGGGGAGCGCACGCCGGCCGAAATTCGCCACCTGCCTGCCATCTGCCCAGGTCTGGAACGTTTGCGTCCCCGTCAGATCGGTATCGCTGTATATGTTCTGCCAGGTCAACGTGTCTATGTTGTTCTCGAACTTGGAGACCAGGTAGGTGAAATTCGCCTGGTAAAACCTGCCGGTGTAGTCGGCTTCCAGTTTTGCTTCCTTGGTCCGGTAATCGATCGGCTCCACGAACTGGATGTTGGTGGATCTCGGCGGCCGGTCGCCGATCGGGCCGTAGGAAACTTTATTGCCTTCACGGTCCTCGTTGGAAACGGTAAGACGCAATTTCAGATTCTCGATGAGCGAGAAATTGAAACCTGCGACCCCTTTCTTGCGGTCGTTACCAAGGTTGACCGGACGCGCATTCGCATCCATGAAAGCCGCGGTCAGGAGATCGTTGGCCTGCAGGTCGGCACGGGAAGGGGTAAGACTCCTCCCTGCCGCGGTCAGCGGTACGGTTGAGGGCACCGTGTAAAGGCCGCCTCCCTGATGGGTATATGGGGTCTGCGCCTTGTTGCTCAGGTTGTGGGGGATTTCGTCCCACTCCAGGTTAATTCCCCAGCTGCCGTAGCGACCGCCGTCCAGGCGGATGTTCTGATCGTCCCGCCCGACGTTGCTCCCCTTGGCGCCCAGGAAGTACCCGGTGCCGGTTTCGGCCTTTACCCCGAGGTTGTACAGGTAAAACCCGTCTGAGATGTCTCTATACTCGTTGAACTTGCTCGAGTTCGTGTCGGTGTCGACCATCTGTGCGCCGGCGGTGACCTGTCCGGACGTTTCCAGGGCGAAGCCCGCAGTCGGCGCGAGCAGAATCATCGCTGCTGTTATAATAGGTTTCTTCATTATATGTCCTCGTCCTTTAGCGCGTAAGTTTGGCCCCGGAAGGGCTGTTCGAACCGTGGATGGCCATGTGGCAGTTGACGCATCCCTCGCCGGTAGGGCTGCTTACCCTGTTGTAGCGAGGAAGATTTACATGTCCCCCGTAGGTGTGGCACGAGAGGCAGAGAAATGCTTCCTTGGAGTTCTGCAGCTTACGGTTGTTGGAGCCGTGCGGATCGTGGCATATCTGGCAGTTTTCCATCACCGGGGGGTGCGTCCAAATGAAGGGACCGCGCTTCTCCTGATGGCAGCTATAGCAGGTTTCGTTCACGGAGCCCCCCTTGAGCATCCCGGGGGTGACCGAACCGTGGACGTTGTGGCAACCGGAGCAGTCCACTTTCCCTTCCCTTACCGGGTGGTGGGAGGATTTGTTCATCGAACTGCGCACGTTGGTGTGGCACTTGTAGCAGAGATCGTCCTCGCGGGGACCGGAAAGCAGGGCCTTCTCGCTCTTGTTCTGCATCACCGTGTGGCAGGAGGTGCAGGCGACGCCGGCTGATGCGTGCATGCTGCTCGCCCAGGACATACGCTTGCTCCCTTCATGGCACTGCATGCAGGTCGTTACCTGCTGAGCGGGGGTGAGGGCCAGCTTCCCGTCCGGGTTTTCGATATGCAGGCTGCGAGGGCCATGGCAGGACTCGCAATCGCCGCTATCCGGCGCGGTGCCGAACTTGAAAGCCTTTGCGTGGGCCGTCTGGTTGTAAGGCTTCTCGTAATCCGCGTGGCAGCCGTAGCAGACGCTCGGATCCTTCACATACGTTGCACCTTGGAAGGCGGGATTCAATGTAGCCCAATCCACGTCCTTGGCCACAGCCATTCCAGCCGTTAGGGCGATCGCGATCGCCAGCCAGAGGGTTTTGCCGAAACATTTTTTCATTCACTTCTCCTTGTCGTTAATGCTTGCTACTTTGTCCCCGGAAGTATTGATCTTTGGGGAGCCTCCCCCCAACCTGAAAAATCCTCACCTCCCCCATTGTTGAATGCGTATCTCAAATCCTCTTTTATTCGCCGATCAAAACCGGCAACAACCTGCCGCTTTGTCCGCGCGCAATATGTCGGCTTTCCATCCCTGCTGCCGGGGGACTTGCGAACGAAGTCACCTCCCGTTTCGGATATTGACCTGTATAGAGCACAATCCGGTCCAAACCGCGGACGCTGCAAGTGGTCGTGGCGCCGGATGGGGAGCCCCGGCACGAGCCTTCACGGCACGACGGGAAAAGGGCCGATCCGCTCCTCTTTGTTAAACCGCAAAGTAACGCGGCTTTTCAGGAAGAAACGGATTCGGCCCTTAAATCAGCTAATTAGCTGTTCCTATGATTAGTTTTTACTATTCATTAAAGGAAAGGCGACGCTGCCGACCATCTGGAGGGCTTTCCAAGGGGGTAGGTGTAAAGGATACTTTACGGTCCGGCGAGAGGACGGAGTCCCTGGTGTAAAGGATGTTTTACGGTTCGGCTAGAAGACGGAACCGGAGCGCTATTCCCGGCCCCGCCTGATTTTTTCCCAAAGCATCTGACGCGACAGCCCTAGGACGCGTGCAGCATGTGTCTTATTGCCGCCGGTTCCCTTGAGAACCTTGGCGATGTATTTCTCCTCGAACTCGACCACGGCTTCCCTGAGCGGCTTGTCCACCGAGAAGCTCTCGAAGACGCTTCCGACCCAGGAGTCCTTTTGCAGCGAAACGGGGATCTGCCTCGCCTTGAGGGTTTCGCCCGGGAACCGGATGGTGATCTGCTCCACGATATTCTTCAGCTCGCGGATGTTGCCGGGGTAGTCGTATTGATACAGAAGGTCCAGCGCGTCGGCCGTGAAATCGACCTCCCTGCCCACCCCTGCCTGCTTCAGGCGCCTCTGAAAACAGGCGATCAGCAGGGGTATATCCTCCCTCCTCTCCCGCAGGGGGGGGACATGCATCGGCATGACGGCGATCCGGTAATAGAGGTCCTCGCGAAATTTCTTCTCGGCGACCATCTCCAGCAGATTGCAGTTGGTCGCCGCCACCAGCCGGAAATCGACCGAGACCTCCTTCATCCCCCCGACCCTGAAGCTCTTTTTCTCCTGAAGGACCCTGAGCAGTTTCCCCTGCATGGCGAGCGGCAGATCCCCTATCTCGTCCAGGAAAAGGGTCCCCCCTTGCGCCATCTCGACATACCCGGGGCGGTTCCGGTCGGCGCCGGTGAAGGCGCCCCGCTCCACCCCGAAGAACTCGCTTTCCACCAGGTTTTCCGGAATGGCCGCGCAGTTCACCTTGATGCACGGCTTGCGCCCCCTTTTGCTGAGCGAGTGGAGCATGTCGGTGAGAAGCTCCTTGCCGGTGCCGCTTTCCCCGAGCAGGAGCACAGCCGCGTCGGTGGGCGCCACCACCTTCACCATGTCGAGCAGGTCGCTCATGGCGGGACTGCGGGTGATGAGCGGGGTATCCGCCCCCCCCTTCAAGAGTTCGATATCCTTTTCCATCTGCCGGAATTCAAGCACCTTCTCCATCTTCATGAACAGGATATCCATGGAAAAAGGCTTGATGAGGAAGTCGAAGGCGCCGATCTTCATCGCCTTGATCGCCTTGTCCACCGAGGCGTACGCGGTCATCACCAGCGCTTTCCACTGCGGCTGCCGGCGCAATATTTCTTCCAGCACATCCAGCCCGTCCGCATCGGGAAGCTGTATGTCCTGGAGCACCAGGTCGAAACTCTCCTCGCTGACCGCCTCCAGCGCCTCCGCTCCGGTCCTGGCCAGCCTGACCTGGTACCCTGCCTCTTCCAGCGACTCGCACATCAAGTCTCCCAGCAGGTGGTCATCCTCCACCATGAGCAGCTTAGCCTTTACCATTATCTTCTCCATCTTGAAGCGGGATACGTACCACGAAGGTGGTTTCTCCGGGCCTGCTGTCACAGGTCAGTTCCCCCCGGTGCATCTCCACTATGCTCTTGCTGATTGCGAGTCCTATGCCGCTCCCCTCGCCCCCCGGTTTTGTCGTGTAGAATATCTCGAAAATCTTTTCCCGGTCCTGCTCGGGAACCCCCGTGCCGCGGTCACGGACCGCCAGGAAATAGTTGCCGGCGTGTGAATAGGCGAGCAACCTTACCACGCCCCCCTCGGGAGACGCATCGGCGGCATTTAGCAGCAGGTTAAGGACGACTTGGTGCATCTTTCCCTTGTCGATGGAGATGAGCGTCTTTGGCGAGGAATCGAGGCTTTCGAAGGTCACCGGGTACTTTTTCAGGGCGATGCCGGCAAATCCAGCCGTCTCCCTGAAAAAGAGATCGCTCTCCACGCGCTGCAGATCCAGGGTCCCGACCCTGCTGAAATCAGCCAACTGGCGCACGATGCTCTCTATGCGCAGCACCCCTTCCTTGTGGGTATCGACGTACCTCCTCAACTCCGGCGGCACTTTCTTTTCCAGATGGAACAGGCTGGTGGACATCACCATCAGCGGGTTGTTGATCTCATGCGCCACGCCGGCAACGATCTTGCCGATGGTGGCCATCTTCTCGTTCTGCAGCATGCGGGCGATGGCCCGCTCCCGTTCCTGCTCGGTCTTTTTGAGCCGCTCCAGCATCTCCTGGAAACTGTTCTGCAACTGGCCGATCTCGTCGTTTCTGCGCAGCGACAGGGGGGCCGCATCGAGCGACTGGTAGTTCACCTCCGCCATGGCGCTGGAGAGCTTCTGGAGCGGGCGCGACATGGTGAGCCCCACCACGTAGAAGATGACGTTGCCCACCAGGAAGAAAAGGCAGGAAAAAATCAGTATCTCCCGTTCCAGGCGGCCCTGCTCTATTCCGAGGGGTGTCATGGAGACCCCGACCCTCAGCGCGCCCCAGCTCTTTCCGGCCACGCGCAGCGGCATCGCCATGTCGAACACCGGGCCCCCCGAAACCTGCAGAGCCTTCCTGCCGGAGAAGCCGTCCTGGGCCAGCGCGGAAACGGTGAGTGAGTCGTGATACATCTTGCCGAATTCCTGATAGTTGCTGTGAGCCACCACCTTGCCGTGCCTGTCGGTGATGAAGGCGTAGGCTACCTCCATCTCGCGGTTTTCCACGATCTGCTCTATGAAGTTGTCGAGGAGCCCGGCGTTTTCCTCCACCACGCCGATCTTTTCATAAAGAATGGCATCGATTATGGGGGCCTGGATCGAGGTCAGCAACAGCCGCCCCTCCGATTCAAGCCTTTCCATGAGGTGCTTGCTCTCGTTAAACCAGAACCAGCTTCCCCAGGTGATCGAGGAAATCGCCATGATGACGGTGGAGATCACCATGAATTTCGCCTTGATCCCGAAGGTGAGACGCGTTCTCATCAGTGGCACCTCATCCCGCAGCCGAAGGGGATCGACTGAAACATCTCCATCATCCTTTGGTAGTCCTTGACCGATGCCTTGGCAAAGCCGTACCTGAATTCGGCGTCCCACTCGGACATGATTTTCCGGTGCACGGGGTTACGGTAGTCAAGCTTCAACAATGCGGAGGTGACGGCATTTCTCAGATGTCCCGAGGCATCCCACCTTACCACAAGCGGCACCGACGCGATGGGGGGGGAGTAGGCCAGCACCCGCAGGCCGTATTGCTGATATTTTTCCGCGAACATGTCCTTTACGGCGCCCGCATCAAACTGCCCCTTGAGAATCGACTTGGTGACGGCGTCATGGTTCTTCAGGGTCACCAGGTACTCGAGATCCGAAAAGCTTACGCCTCCCTGCGCCAGCATGTACCTCGGCAGGAGATTGCCGGTTGTCGAATGATGAGAGCCGAAGGCGAACCGTTTTCCCTTCAAATCCCGGAGGTTGTGGATGGCCTTACCGGGCGGCACCACGATGGCGGCCCGGTAATAAGGCATCCCCTCGCGGTTGAGCGGCTTCACGATGGGAACCGCGCCCTGCAAGAGAATCGCCTCGACAAAAGCCCCGTCCCCGAGCGAACTTATCAGCGTCCTCCCCTCTTTCAGGTCGTCCAGCGCCTCTCCGTAGTCGCGACTGATCCTCAGTTCGAACCGGTAGGGGGTGTTTTGGGTGAGGTAATCCATGAGCGGCTGGTAGCGCGCGTACATGGTTCTCGGGCTGTAACGGAGGTTGATCCCGAAAAAAACCACCGGCTTCACGGCGGCGAGAGCGGGCGCCGCCGAGAAATGCAGCAGTAGCAGCAAGGTGGTAAAAACATGGGCGATTTTAAAGCGCGGCATAGGTGGTTCCTTCTGTTGGAGCGGTGCCCTCGATAGTCCGGCGGCGATTCTGCTCCAATATATAGACTAAAGGCAGGATGCGGGAAAAAATATAACCAGCCGTCACTGCAAAAATTCAGCCAATTTGAACGGGGGAGGCGGGATGAGCGCTTGCTTCTCGGGGGCAAGGTCGGTCGGGATGGCGAATGCCGGTGGAGGGGGGGGTGATGCCGGTCAAAGGCGGGGATGCAGGTCCAAGGCGGGCGAATGCCATTCGCCCCTACCGATGTTCCAGGTGCTGCTGCGATATTTTTCCTCCTCAAGTTGCGCCGCGACGCGCAATTCCACGGCGCTCGGCCGCCCAGGTACCAGACTGACTCCAAGGCTCTCCTGAAAGGCGTCCACCAGCATCTGCTTCAGTTGCCCCGGCTCCGGTTGCAGTCCCAACTCCGCAAGACTCACCGCTGCTGCCGCCCCGGGGGCCGGCTCCTTCAGGTAACGGAGCGCATCCTGCACCCGGCTCTCCAGCGGAATGGAGCCGTGCTGCAGTATGGCGCCTCTCAACCTGCGCTGGGCGTTGCCGCCGATCTTGCGCCCGTTCACCATGACGTCGAACTCCTCCTTGCCGGCAAAGCAGAAGGCTGTGCGCTCCCCCAGCCGCTCCCCGGACTTGTTCAGGTCCGTCGCAAAGGCTGCCTGGAGCCCCAGCCTCAGATAGGTGCCGAGCAGAAACCCGCACAGCCTGCGAAAACCGTCCTTCACCCCCGTGGCTTCGCCTGCCTGCTCAGGCGCGCAGACGATGCTGTAGGTGAGCTCCTGCGCGTGAAAGATGATCCCGCCGCCGGTCATCCGGCGCACAACCGGTATCCCGTCCGCGCCACAGAGGTCGAGTTTCAAGGCGGCGTCGGCGTCCTGATAGCGGCCGACGGAGAGAGCGGAGGGATTCCAGCCGTACAGTCTCAGTACCGGCAGGGAGTGCTTTTTGTCGAAGCAGGAAAGAAGCGCCTCGTCGAGCGCCATGTTTGCTGGGCCGTCCAGCGGGCCGGTGTCGATCAGGCGCCAGGTCGGCGCGGCTTGCTTCATAGGGGCCTCTGAAAAATGGGAAGAGTGGAGACTGCCGTTACCCCTCGCAGCAGACCTGCTGAGCCCGGGCGGCGCGTGTCTCGTCCAGACGGCCGACCGGCGTGCTTATCGGCGCCTCGTGCAGCACGGCGGGATTGCTCCTGGCCATGCGCGCCGCCTCCAGCATCACCTCGATGAAGGCGTCCATGCTCTGCTTGCTCTCGGTTTCGGTCGGCTCGATCATGATCGCCTCCTTCACGTTGAGCGGGAAATAGACGGTGGGGGGATGAAAGCCCCGATCGATCAGGTACTTGGCGATGTCGATGGCATGCACCCCTTCTTTTAACTGGCGGCTCGCCGAGAAGACGCACTCGTGCATGCATGTGGTGTCGAAGGGGAGTTCGTATTCCCCTTTCAGCCGCGCCATCATGTAGTTCGCGTTCAAGACCGCCTGCTCGCTCACCTCGATCAGCCCCTCGCGCCCCAAAAGGGTGATGTAGGCGTAGGCACGCGCCATGATGGCGAAGTTGCCGAAGAAGTCGGAGACCCTGCCGATTCCCTCCGGATGCGCCTCCACGCTGAAGCTGCCGTCCTCCTTGCGCACCACCCGGGGGGTGGGGAGGTAGGGGATCAGCCCCTTCTTGACCCCGACCGGGCCGCTCCCCGGCCCGCCGCCGCCGTGCGGGGTGCCGAAGGTCTTGTGCAGGTTGACGTGGATGACGTCGAAGCCTACGTCGCCGGGGCGCACCTTCCCCATTACGGCGTTCAGGTTGGCGCCGTCGTAGTAGGTGAGCGCTCCCGCGTCGTGCGCGATGGCACAGATCTCGGCGATGTGCGGGTTGAAAAGGCCGAGGGTGTTGGGACAGGTCATCATGACCGCCGCGACCCGGCCGTTCATCGCGGCGCGGTAGAGCTCCAGGTCCATGTCGCCGTAGGGCGCGGTCGGGATGGTGACGATCTCGTATCCGGCCATGGCGGCGCTCGCCGGATTGGTGCCGTGCGAGGAGTCCGGGACGATGACGATTTTACGCTCCCCTTCCCCGCGGGCCTTGTGGTAGGCGGCGATCACCATGATCCCGGTCATCTCGCCGTGGGCGCCGGCCAGGGGCTGGGTGGTCACCTCGTCCATCCCGGTTATCTCGGCCAACTGCTGCTCCAGCCCGTGGATCAGCGAGAGCGGCCCCTGCACCAGTCGCTCGCCGCCGGGAAGCAGTGCCAGCACGGGGTGGCAATCCGCAAAAAGCCCTCCCGCGTTTTCCATCACCTTGGCGTTGTACTTCATGGTGCAGGAACCAAGCGGGTAGAAGTTGGTGTCGACGGAGAAGTTCCTCCGGGAGAGGTTGGTATAATGGCGCACCAGATCGAGCTCGCTCACCTCCGGGAAGGCGACTTCTTCCTTTCTCCGCAACGCCTCGGGAAAGGCGGGGGCCTGGGGGACGTCGGAAAGGGGGACCCTCACCCCGGTACGGCCGGCGGCCGACTTTTCATATATCAGCTGCATAGCGCTTCCTCCAGAAGGGCCGCAAGACGGTCGATCGCTGCCTTGCTCCGTTTCTCGGTGACGGTGACCACGATGGCGTGCTCCATGCCCGGATAGTACTCGCCAAGAGGCACGCCTGCCGCGACGCCCGAGCCCAGCAGCTTCTCGACTACCAAAGCCCCTTCCCTGGGAAGCGACAGGGTGAACTCGTTGAAGGTCGCCCCGGCGTTCAGGACGCTCACCCCCTCGATCCCGGAGAGGACGGATCTTGCATACTGCGCCTTGTCGTAGTTCAAAAGGGCCAACTCGTGGAACCCTTTTTTGCCCAGGGCCGCGGAGAAGATCAACCCGCGCAGCGCGCAGAGGCTCTGGTTGCTGCAGATGTTGGAGGTCGCCTTGTGCCTCTTTATATGCTGCTCGCGCGCCTGCAGGGTCAACACATAGCCGCGCCGCCCCTGTTTGTCGGCCGTCTCCCCCACTATGCGCCCCGGGAGGTTCCGAATGAAGCGCTTGCGCGCGGCGATGAACCCGAAGTAGGGGCCGCCAAAGGAGAGCGGGTTGCCGAGGCTCTGCCCGTCGCCCACCGCGATGTCCGCCCCCATCTCGCCCGGGCTCGCCACGAGCCCCAGGGCGATCGGGTAGCACGACACGATCAGGAGCGCACCCAGCTCGTGCGCCTTCGCCGCGAGCAGGGAGAAATCCTCCACGCTGCCGAAGAAGTTCGGGTTTTGCACGATGACGGCAGCGGTGTTGCCGTCGATGGAGCCGATCAGCCGGGCCAGATCCGAGCCGCAGCCGTCAGGCGCCACCTGCGACACCTCCGCCGACAGGCTTGCCAGATAGCCGCGGACGATTTCCCGGTGCAGCGGGTTTACCGAGGCGTCCAGCACCACGCGGGTTCGTCCGGTAATCCTGAGCGACATGAGCGCCCCTTCCGCGACCGCGGTGCCGCCGTCGTAGAGCGAGGCGTTGGAGGCCTCCATGCCGGTCAGCCTGCAGATGGCGGTCTGGTATTCGTAGAGCGCCTGCAGGGTCCCCTGCGAGCACTCCGGCTGGTAAGGGGTGTAGGCCGTGTAGAATTCGGCGCGCCCCGCGAGATGGTCAACCGCTGCGGGTATGATGTGGTCGTAGAGCCCGCCGCCGATGAAGGGGGTGATATCGGCGCCCCCCGCCGCGGCCTTCTCTTTCATGATCCCCATCAGCTCGAATTCCGACATCCCGGCGGGAAGGTCGAAGGATTTGGCCCGCAATTCGTCGGGGATCTGGGCGAACAGCTCCTCGACGCTCCCGGCACCTGTCACGGCGAGCATGTCCCGGATCTCCTCCGGGGTATTCGGACAGTATCCCATCGCTATAGTCCTTTCAGGTACTCGGCATAGGCGGCGGCGTCCATGAGGCTCCCAAGCTCGGCCGGGTCCCCGCCTTCCAGTTTGCAGATCCAGCCGTCGGCCTCGGCGCTCTCGTTGACCAGTTCCGGAGCATCCTCCAGCTTGTCGTTCACCTGAACCACGCGACCGGAGATCGGCGCGTAGATATCGCTGGCGGCCTTCACCGACTCGATCCCCGCCAGGGTGTCGAACTGCTTGACGCTCTTTCCCATCTGCGGCAGCTCGACAAAGGTGATGTCCCCCAGTTCGTGCGCCGCGTGCCCGCTGATGCCGATGGTAGCCTGGTCCCCCTCGATCTCTACCCACTCGTGCTCTTTGGTGAAAAACTTTGCCATTTGTATGACCTCCGTTGTTTTAGATTGCCGGGTTTTTCTCCCCTTTGGGAATCCCTTCTCAGCCCCCTTCTACGCCCTCAGCGAGCCGCCGCCGTAGAAGGGGAGCTCGACCACCTCGGCCTCCATCTCGACCTTGTCGTGCCTGACGACAAGCCTGGTGCCGAGCGCCGCCGCCTCCGGGTTCACGAATCCAAGGCCGATGCCGCAACTCAACATGGGCGAGAAGGCGCCGCTGGTTACCGATCCCACCTGCACTCCTTCATGGCATATCTCGTAGTGATGCCGCGGCGCGCGACGGGAACCGACCCGGAAGGCTATTTTCACCTTGGCGGGCCCTTGACTCGCCTCCTTGAGCAGCGCCTCCTTGCCGACGAACTCCTTTTCCAGATTCACGAAGCTGGAAAGTCCGGCGGCAAGCGGCGTGGTCGATTCGTCAAGATCGCTGCCGTACAGGGAGTAGCCTACCTCCAGCCGGAGCAGATCCCGGCTGCCGAGGCCGGCCGGGGCCACCCGCGGGTCCTTCAGCAAAAGCTCCCAGAGCTCGGCCACCTTTTCCGACGGCAGAAATATCTCGTAACCGAGCTCGCCGGTGTACCCGGTCCGGCTGACTACGGCATCGACCCCGAGGATGCGGGTCCTGATGAATTTGAAAAAGGAGATGGCCCCGATCTCGGAGCCGAACAGACCCACCAGCACCTCCCGGGAAAGCGGCCCCTGGAGGTCGAGCTTTCCGGTCCCGGCGGAGATGTCGCTCAGCTTCGCCCCGTTTTTCAGACGCGAGCCTATTATAGAAAAATCGTTGCCTATGGTCGCCGCGTTCACGACGATCATCACCTCGTTTTCGGCCAGACGAAAGACTATCAGGTCATCGATCACCCCGCCTGCCTCGTTCAGCAAAAAACCGTAGCGGGAGCGCCCCACCGGGATCCCTTTGACGCTGAAGGTGAAAACGTCCTCCAGTCCGTCCGCCGCTATATCCCCCCGGAACAGGAACTCTCCCATGTGGCAGATATCGAAGAGCGCCGCCTTCTCCCTGCACCACTTGTGCTCGGCTATGATGCCCGCATACTGGATCGGCATGAGCCAGCCCCCGAAGGGCGCCATCAACGCTTTCAATTCCTCGTGGTGCGTGCGCAGCGGGGTGGCTTTTAGATCTTCCATGTCTGAATTCTCCTTTTGGCCAACGGGCAGCCGAATTTAAGAAAATAACGGTTCGTTGTAAACAACATTCTTTACCGGGTGTCAATCAATGAGCAGTGGCCTCCCGCAGTTTAACTTCTTGCCAAATTACCCGATATGTCTATAATCTGACATTGCTTATCAGGAGAAGGAATGGAAAAATCTACCTTTTTGCAGAAGATGGCCGAGACGCTCTCACCTTTCGAAACGGCCAACCTGATGGATTTTGCAAGGCACCTGACCGTGAAAACCGCCATAACCAACCCATGGTTCATCGGCATATTCCTGGTCCTTGCCTTCTATGCCGTGGTGGTTCGTTCAAAGTTCGTGCTTAGCGCCCTGTTCACGGCCATCTCGCTGTTGCTGCTGATCCGCTTTACCATGCCGGCTGAGGGGGATTCGTTCGGGCTCTCCACCACCCTCCCCTTCGCCTTCGGCGGCCTGGCCATAGGCGCGGTTCTCATCTATCTCAATTTCATCAAAACGGAGTGACCGCTTTGCGCAGAGTAGGCTTTACCACCACCATCCCGCTCGAGGTGCTGATCGCGGCGGGCGTGGTTCCCATCGACCTGAACAACGTCTTCATCACCCATCCCGACAGCGCTTCCCTGATTGAAGATGCCGAGTTGACCGGCTTCCCGAGGAATGTCTGCGCCTGGATCAAAGGGATCTACGGCGCCGTGGTATCGAGCGGCGTTACGGAGATGATCGCCGTAACCGAAGGGGATTGCAGCTACACCAAGGCGCTCATGGAGGTGCTCTCCCTGAACGGAGTGCGTGTACACCCCTTCGCCTATCCCGCCGGGCGCCGGACGGAGCCGCTGCGTGCCGAGATAGAAAGGCTGATGGCCTACTTCGGCGTCGACTGGGTCCGGGTAGATGAGGCAAAAAAGCGCCTCGATCGGATCCGGGCCAAGGTGCACGAGATAGACCGGCTTTGCTGGCAGCAGGATCTGGTGACCGGCGAGGAGAGCCACTACTTCCAGGTCTGCACCTCCGACATGAACGGTGATCCGGAGCTCTTCGAGGCCGAGGTCGACGCGTTTTTGGCCGAGGCTGTCCGAAGGCCGGCACGAAAAGAGCGGATCCGGCTCGCCTACCTCGGTGTGCCCCCCATCGTTTCCGGCCTTTACGGCTTCCTTGAGGGGGTGGGCGCCCGGGTCGTCTTCAATGAGACCCAGAGGCAGTTCTCCATGCCCTACGGCATCGACGACCTGGTTGAGCAGTACCGCGCCTACAGCTATCCTTACGACATCTTCCATCGCATAGAGGACATCTCCCGCGAGATCGAGAGGCGCAAGGTCGACGGCGTGATCCACTACGTGCAGTCATTTTGTTTCCGGCAGATAGAGGATATGGTATTAAGAAAAAGCATCAAGCTTCCGATCCTGACGCTTGAGGGTGACAAGCCGGGCGACATCGACGCCAGGACAAAGATCAGGCTGGAAGGTTTTCTGGAACTACTCGAGGACCGTGATTGATAAAGGTGGCCTGCGCATCGCGTTTGCTGTCTCACCTGGCGGCCCGACAGTGACCCGCATGCCGTGTGACCGGCCGGCCCCTGATGCAGGTGACCAAAATATACACCGCCGCCCTGATTTGGCAAGCGGAGCAAAGATAAAAAGGGCCGATGCCTGCAGCAAAGAGAGTTTCCGAAATCCCTATGACAGGAGAAGCGAGTCAGGTGCCAGATAAACTTAAAATTGGAATAGACCTTGGGAGCAGAAAGGCGAAATTCGCGCTGCTGCGCGGGACCGAGATCGTCAGACTGGCCGACCTGGACACCATCGCCTTCTACAAGAAATTCGGCAGCATCGTGAACGAAGAGCTCTCCCTCGACCTGCTGGGAAGCGGTATTTTCTCGGCTGACGAGCTCTGCGCAGCCGACATCACGGTAACCGGCTACGGCAGAAACAGCATAAACCTGCACGGTGCGCGGGTGATCTCGGAGATCAAGGCGCATGTCGCCGGAGCACGCGCCCAGACCGGGCTCGTCAATTTCACGCTGCTCGACATGGGGGGGCAGGACACCAAGGTGGCCCACGTGGTGGCCGGCAGGCTCACGGACTTCGTCATGAACGACAAGTGCGCAGCCTCCAGCGGCCGCTATCTTGAGAACATGGCGGCGGTCCTCGAGGTCACACTGGAGGAACTCTCCTCCCACGCATCGGATCCCGTCACGCTGGACGCCACCTGCGGCATCTTCGGCGAGAGCGAGTTGATCGGACAGATCCTGCGCGGACACGCGCTCTCCAGGCTGTGCGCCGGGGTCAACCTCACCCTGGTAAAGAGGGTGATGCCCATGCTGAAACGCTTCCCCTCGGAAACCCTCGTCATCACCGGCGGAGTCGCGCTAAACGGCGCCATGGTGAGCCTGTTGCGCGCCGACTGCGGCATGGAGGTCGTCATACCCGAGCACCCGCAGCATAACGGGGCCATCGGCTGCGCCTCCCTGGGTCTCAAGCCATGACCGCAGGGGAGCACCGGGGAACGGCAAACCAGCCGGGAAAACGGCCGCTGTGGCACCTGAAAAGGTCCGGCAGGAAGCAGAAAGCGGATTGATCGGCTTTGACGGGCAAATCCGCGCCCCATTGCACTACAAGATTTATCTTGAATTTTCCGCGCGGCGCGTTTAACCTCGCCGGAAGCTTTATTCCCGGAGGGGCTCATGCGTATCAGCAAGAAAGATTGGATCTTCATCGGCATCGTCGCCGCCGTATTCGGCACCTTCTATTTCTTATCCGGCGAAGAGACGACCAAGCGGGTCCCCCTGGACGACATCCACAAGCCTTCCTACGAACTGTTCAAGAAGACCGGCAGCAAGATGGAGGCGGACAAGGGGTGCCCGGCCTGCCATTACGAGCCAGGCGGCGTGCCGTTTCCGCCCAAGCATCCGGTGAAACCGGCAGAGGGTCCTTCGCGCTGCCTGTTCTGTCACAAGCTGCAGCTAGCCGGGATGTGACCACGCTGAACCTCACCGGCGAGATGGAGCGCCTCATTCGCGACATCACCGCCCGCACCCCCCAACTGGAACACGTAGCGCCGGAAAAGCTGCTGGTCTGCGTCTCCACCGGACGTCCGAGCCCGGGGGGGAGCCTTGCCAAGATTCACCCCCTTCGCTTCGCCGGCGGAGAACGGACCGTGAAGACCAGGCGCGGGCGGCGCAACGTCCTTTGCACCATGCCGAGCATCACGCACCAGGGGGAGGAGATGCTCTACGTTATCTACTTCCTGGTCCCCCGCTTCCTGGAACTCCCGTTCAGGGAAAAGCTGATCACCGTCTTCCACGAGCTGTACCACATCTCCCCCGCATGTGACGGGGATATCAGGCGCTTCCCCGGCAGGAACTACGCGCACGGCTCCTCTACCAAAAGCTACAACGCCCTGATGGGGAGCCTGGTGGACGACTACCTGGAAAGGCTTCCCGAGCCAACGGCGCTTAGCTTCCTGGAAGGGGACCTGGCCGCTCTCCGCTCCCGCCACAGCGCCATCGTGGCGCGCCGTCTACAGACGCCGCGCATCAGCATCACCCCCGCCTGAGCTTTGGCGAGTGCTCAGGCTAAAAGCCCGTCGGCGTCGCCACTTGACATTTCACCGCCTACTCTATACCTTTACAAACACTTACCAGACCAAGGGGGAGTAACGGCATAATGCTAAAGCTCGATTTCACCATCATCAGGAAATTCGACGAGTTGGCCGAGAAGGCGAAAAAGGTCAACTCCTCTCAACAAATCACCGATATCGCCGCGACCGTCGATTCCAAAAAATTCCAGGATTGGGCCACCTCGGCTATGAACCTGCTGCAGCAGGTATTTGGGGAAGGGAGCGCCTACTACCGCAGCTTCCAATCCATCTATGCCAAGATCATAAACATCACCTACAAGGAAAACTTCGACAACTGCCGGGCGATCGTGCAGTCCGCACGGGACGAGTTCGAAGGGGGAGGGCTCTCCGAGATCCGGCTTTTTCTCGATCACGCGGTGTTGGAATACCTGGCGGGGAGGACCGCCGATTTCCTGCGCAGGGGGGAAAACGTGACCGCGTGCATCCTTGCCTCCGTACTGCTGGAGCAGGCGTTGCAGCATCTTTGCAATAACAAGGGGATAGCCCTTGGCAGCGTGGAAGAGATGAACGAAGCGCTCTACCTGGCGAAGTCGTACCAGGTCGGCACCCAGCAAAGGATAAAAGATTGGTGCTGCATGAAGGAAGATTTCATCCTGGGTCACGGCGAAAGGTATCGCACCGCGGACGTGGATGAGATGCTGCGCGGGGTGCAGCGGTTCATTTCAAAGGAGATAGGCTGAAGGCAGATCAAGAAGGCGCAGGTGATGATGACCGGGACAAGGGGCTGACCACCCTTTCCGCGGGTCCCAGGGGACCATGCCTTTGCCCCTGCCGCATCAACCGTTGCAACTGCAGCTGCACCCGCAGGGAATACCGCGCGCCTTTCCGAAGGCCTCCCTCCCCTCCTTGAAGGAAAACCAGGAGATCCCCAAGGCGCCCGCCGCGTCCAGCCACCCCACGCCGGTCAGATGATAGCCCGCGCTGGAGACGAGGAGAATCAGCGAAAGGTAAAGGCAGACCTTGGTGCAGGCCGCATCGGCGAGGATGGCCTGAGAGCCGAGCGCCCTGCCGACTTTCACCTTGTGATGTATCAAAAGCCACATGGTGAATATGGATATGCAAGAAACGACCATGCCCCAAAAGGTGGTTTCCGGAGTATGGCTGCTGTAGGCATCGTAAACTCCGGACACCAGGAGGCCGGCAGCGAGCAGGTAAAAGCCGCTCCCGGTGATTCTCAAGGCCCGGCGCTCGAAGAGGTCGTGTCCCTGGACCGGGTTCTCACGCTGACGGCGCACCATATGCCAGATCCCGGCGCCTGAGATCACTTCGACAAAGGAGTCCAGCCCGAACCCGAAAAGCGCCAGGGACTCGTCCTCAAAGCCGAACCAGGTGGAAACCGCGCCCTCAAGCAGGTTATATACGATGGTTATCAAGGCGAGGGCGGACGCCGTCCGGTAAAGCTTTTCCTTCATCGCTGTTTCCATGATGCTCCCTTTGCGACCATTCTCCGGCATAATAACGGAACCTGAATATATCCGCATGACGGGACGAAGTCAACTTTTCGGCGGTAACCGCGACCGAATGATCCAGAGGGATGAGCCGGCGCGGATCGGACGGCAACGATTCGCCCCGCTCACATACCCTGTTTTGAAAATGATCCAGGTTATACCTCCACGCCCCCCCCCGCCTTCGCTAAAACGGCAGTTCAAGAACATTTCCTTTGAAATCACTCCGCAACTTGTTTATCATCGCTGCATGATGTTACTAAACCCTGTTTTAGTAATAGGCGTTCCTTCCTTCAGAGCCAAAATCGACACCACGCATAAATGAGTTGTTCCAGACTGTCGGGCATGGTGGAAACGATCAGGCGAAGACAAGTCCAGCCTGCTTTTGTTTAATAAGGGGAAAATAGCATGAAGAAGATTCTTGCCGTGGACGACGAGCCTAACATCCTGATGTCCATCGAGTTTATCCTGGAGATGGAGGGATACGAGGTTCACACTGCACGCGATGGCGAGGAGGCGCTGGAGGTGGCCGAGCGGGTACGGCCGGACCTGATCCTGCTGGACGTCAACATGCCCAGGAAAGACGGCTACGAGGTATGCCGCGTGCTGCGGGAGCGGGAGGACCTGGCCGCGACGAAGGTCATCATGCTCACGGCCAAGGGGCAGACCCTGGAGAAGAAGAAGGGTATCGAGGTGGGGGCGGACGAGTACGTGACAAAACCGTTCAGCGCCGAGGATCTGCTCGAAAAGATCCGCGCCCTGATCGAGCCATGACAAGCGATCAGGAGGCATCAACTCCCCGCAGGAAAAACAGCCTCCGCCTCCGCCTGGTGGTTTCCCTCCTGAGCCTGGCGCTGCTGCCTCTGCTGGCCGCGCTGGCTGTAATTTTCTTCGTGGTCCGCAGCGACGTGGGAGAGATCCAGGGGAATCGACTGGCCCAGGAGGTGGGGCAGTTAACGGAGCACCTGCGGGCGGAACTTTACCGTACCCGGCCGGCCGGAGGGGGCTTCAAGGCGTTGCCCGAGGTCGCGGCACTGCTGTCGCGAAAGCACGAGGAACTTTCCCTCCAAGGCGAGACGGGGAAACTGGTGCTCTTTACCGCTGACGGGCGCCGTCTGGCTGGGGACCCCGCCACCCCCCTACCCCCTACCGACGCCTGGGCCAGCGGCTGGGTGAGTTTTGGCAGCGACGGCGAGAATTATTGGGCCGGCATAAAGGCGGTCCAGATTCCCGGCGCCTCTCCCCCGGACAACTGGTATCTGGCCGTTGTGCAACCCGCCTCCCAGGTGTTCGGCCACCTCTATTCGGTGAGCCTCCAGGCAGCCCTGTTCCTGGCGATGTTCATGGTGGTGATCGCCACCGTAGCGCTGAAGCTGGCAGACCAGTACCTGCGACCGATCTCGGAAATCCGGCGCGGCGCCGAGATCGTCTCCCGCGTCAACCTGGGGCACCGGATCAAGATCAACACCGGCGACGAGCTGGAGGAACTGGCCGTCGAGTTCAACCTGATGGCCGAGAAGCTGGGAAAGGTCTACGACCACCTCGAAGAGCGCGTGCGGGATACGACCCGCACCGTGCAGGAAGAGCGCAATCGGCTGGCTACGGTGCTCCGCACCATGGTTGACGGGGTTGTGGTGGCCAACGAGGCCGCCGAGATCATCCTGATGAACCCGCGCGCCCGGATCATCCTGGACCAGGGATACACCTCGGGCATCGGGGCCGCCCTGTCCAGCATCTTCCCCAGCGACCGCCTCGCCTTTCACCTGAAGCGACTGCGCCAGGGGTGGGCACCGGGGCGGGAGGCGGTTGAAGAGGTAGTCCTCCCCTTGAGCTGCGGCAAGCTCCTGAAGGGCTCCCTGTCGGCGATCCCCGGGCCTGAAGGGGAACGAGCCGGCTTCCTGCTGGTGTTTCACGATCTGAGCGCCCGCACCCGCGAGGGGAAACAGTTCGACGAGACCCTGCAGGAGATGCCCCAACTCCTGAGGGGGCCCCTGGCCACATCGCGCTCCCTGGTGGAAACCCTGCAGCGGCACAGCGAGATGCCGGCCGAGAAACAGCAGGCTTTCCTGAAGGCGCTGGCTGAGGAGATGGCCCGTCTGAGCGAGCGGATCCTGGCGCTGGAAGATGCCGCCGGCGCGGCGCGCACCTCGCGCTGGCCCGCCATAGCGTCCCATCCTCGTGAACTGCTGGAAGAGGCGCTGGCCGCAGACGCCGGCGCCCCCGTAACCATAGAGGCCGGCGGCCCGCTTCCCCTTGTACGGGTGGAGCCCTTCTCCTGGGTTTCCTCGCTGCGCTGCATCCTGGCCTGGATCGAGCGGGGAAATCCGGAGCGACTCCAGATCGGCGCGAGCCTCCAGGTGGAGGACGGGACCGTGGTTACCACCTTTAGGGTCGACAGCCCGTTTCTCGGCAACCCGGCAGACCTGGAGTCCCTGCCGATCTCCCCAGCCGGCGAGGCCCCCCTCTCCCTGGGAGAGACGGTGCGCAGGAATCGCGGAGAGCTCTGGACCCGGACCAGCGGAAGCTCGCTTGAGGTGCGGCTCGCCCTGTTGCAGTCGAGCGTAGTTTCCCAGGCGCGAAACGGCAACGGCCTGATCGAAGGAGAGCCCGAGTTCTACGATTTCGATCTGTTCCTGCCGCGGCCGGTCCTGGAGCGGGAGGATCTGCTTCTGGCCGACCTGGCCGATCTCGAGTACGTGGTATTCGACACCGAGACCACCGGGCTGCAGATCTCCCAGGGGGACAAGGTGGTCAGCATCAGTGCCGTGCGCATCCGGCGCGGACGCGTGCAAAACGCCGACATCTTCCATACCCTGGTAAATCCGGAGCGCTCCATCCCTGCCGAGTCGGTGGCCTTCCACCACATAGAGGACCACATGGTGGTCGGCGCTCCCACCATGAGCGAGGTGTATCCGCAATTCGTGAAATTCGCGGCGGACTCGGTGCTTGTGGCCCATAACGCCGCCTTCGACAAGAAGTGCCTCGACATGGCCGCGGCCGAAGCGGGGCTCCCCCAGGTCGACAACCCGATCCTCGACACCCTGTTTCTTTCCTACGGCCTGCACAAGGGGACCGAAGGGCACAGCCTGGACGCCATGGCCGAGCGCATGGGGGTCGCCATAGAGGGGCGGCACACCTCGCTGGGAGATGCCCGCGCCACCGCCCAGGTGTTCCTCGGCCTGCTGACGCTGCTGCCCGGCCGGGGGGTGCGCACCCTCGCCGAGGCCAAGGCCTTCTGCGACACGCATTTGCTGCTGCGCTGGCAGTCGTCCCGGTTCTGATCCCGGCCGGGCGCGGCAGGTCCGGAGGGTCAGGGGGGGAATTCCGCAGTTTCCCGCAGAAGCCGAAAATCCGCAAGAGGGGGTAGCATCATGAATCTCACCGCGCGCCGACTCGCCGCCGTTTGCGCGGTCGGCATGATCGCCCTGTACCCCCCCCTGCTGGGGGCCTTCAACCGGCCGGGGAGCCTATTCGGCATGCCCATCCTCCCCCTGTACCTGTTCACCGTCTGGGGCGCGCTGGTGCTGGCAGGCTGGCTGCTGACCCGAGGAGACAAATCGTGAACCAGACCTTCTGGGTGGCAAGCCTCGGCGTAGGCTACCTCCTGATCCTGTTCGCCATAGCCTACGCCGCGGACCAGGCGAGGGCGCGGGGGTGGCGCAGCCCGGTGGACAACCCGTGGGTTTACAGCTTCTCCCTGGCGGTCTACTGCACCTCCTGGACCTATTACGGCAGCGTCGGGCAGGCGGCGGCCACGGGGCTCGGGTTTCTGCCGATCTACCTCGGCCCCACCCTGGTATTCCTGCTGGGGCCGTCCCTGCTCAAGCGGCTGGTCTCCTTCTGCCGGAACGAAGGGGTGACCAGCCTGCCGGACCTGCTGGAGGTCCTGTACGGCAGGGGGTGGCTTCTGGGGAGGCTGGCCACCCTGATAATGGTGATCGGCATCACCCCCTACATCGCGCTGCAGCTCAAGGCGATCGGCTACACCTTCGATCTCCTCACGGGACGGGCCGCCGCCTCGGGGATACTGGACGATGCCTCCTTCTGGGCCGCCCTCGGCCTCTCCATCTTCGCCGGCCTCTTCGGAGCGAGAAGCCTGGTCGCCACCGAGCGGCACGAGGGGATGGTGGCGGCGATAGCCTTCGAGAGCGCCGTGAAGCTCGGCGCCTTCCTGGTGCTCGGCATCTACATCACCTTCGGGCTGGGGGGCGGAGTGTCCCATGTTTTCGACAGGGCTCTAGCCGACCCGCAGCTCTCGCGACTGTTCCTGCTCGGCGAGGAGTCCGGAACCTCGCTCCCCGCCTGGGTCACCCTGAGCCTTTTATCCGCCTCGGCCGTGGTCCTGCTCCCCCGCCAGTTCCACATGCTGGTGGTCGAGAACGTGCGGGAGAAGCACCTGCGCACCGCTTCCTGGGCCCTGCCCGCCTACCTGCTCCTCATCAACCTGCTGGTACTCCCCGTGGCACTGGTCGGGCGCCTGCATGGGGGAGCGACCAATCCCGATTTCTACATGATTTCCCTGCCGCTGTCCCAGGGCCACACCGGCTTGGCCTTCCTGGCCTACCTGGGGGGATTCTCCGCCGCGACCAGCATGGTCATCGTCGAGGCGGTGGCCCTCGCCACCATGATCCTGCACCATACCGGCGGGACGGCAATTGTCGGCCGGATGCTGGCCTTTCGCGGTCTGGGCGATCCCAAGGGGGTTGATCTTTCCCGTCCCCTCCTGCTCACCAAGCGGACCGTCATCTTCGGCGTTATCCTCCTGGGCTACGGCTTCAAGGTCTGGATCGGCGAGTCGCACACCCTGGTCGCCACCGGGCTGCTCTCCTTTTGCGCCGTCTTCCAGTTCGCGCCCGCCGTCCTTTTCGGCCTCTGCTGGAAAGGAGCTACCCGGACCGGCGCGCTCGCCGGTTTGTTCGCCGGCTTCGCGGTCTGGACCTATACCCTGCTCCTGCCGAGCTTTGCCGACTCGGGATGGGTCGCCTCCTCCCTGCTGAGCCACGGCCCCTGGGGCATCGAGCTGCTGAGGCCCCGGGCGCTTTTCGGGTTGCAGGGGTTCGACAACTGGACCCATGCCATGATCTGGAGCCTGGTGTTCAACGTCGGGTCCTATTTCATCTTCAGCTTCCTTTCCCGGCGTCCCGCCGAGGACGCCCAGCGCGCGGACCAGCAGGGCGCATGGGCCACGAAAAACGATCTTGAAGGGCTCCTCACCCGGTTCGTAGGCGCCAGGGCGGCCCGGGATGCGCTTGGAGTGCTTCCCGATGGCTGCTCGCCCCAGTTGCTCCTCGAAACCACCGAGCGCTGCCTGGCCAGTGCCTTGGGCACCCAGACGGCGCGCATGATCATCAACAGCACCCTGACCTGGCCCCGGGAGCGGGTCGTCGAGATCCTCGACGTGTTTGGCGGCGTCTCCAAGACCCTGGTGGAGAGCCAGGATGCCCTGGAGCGACGGCTGCGGGAATTAATGGTTCTCCACGAGGCATCGCGCTCCCTCTCCCGGAGCCTGGACCTGGACACCCTGCTGCAGGAGGTGCTCCTGCTGATCAAACGCGAGTTCGGCTTCGAACACCTGGGGGTCCGGCTCATGGGCGAGGACGGCATCTTGAGGATCCGCAGTCACGTGGGGCTCAGTGCGGCGTACGTGAAGGAATCCGCCATGATACCCTCCCGGGACACCTATTTCGGCACCTGCTATCTGGAGGCCCAGCCGGTAGTCGTGGGGGACACCAGGGACATCGACAAGCCGCTGCTGATTTCCAGGCTGACCCGGGAACTGCCGGTAAGCGCCTTCATCCATGCCCCGATGACCTACGAAGGTCGCGTGATCGGCGTACTCACCGGCTATGCCATCCGCGGCCCCATGCACTTCACCGCCGAATTCGTGGAGCTTTTCGCGGCCCTGGCCAACCAGCTCGCCATGGCGGCGGTCAACGCCCAGCTTTACGGCGAGGTCCAGGCCTACAGCCACGCCATGGAGGAGAAGGTGACCCGGCGTACCGCCGAGCTGGAGCAGGCCAATGCACGTCTGCTGGAGCTGGATCGTCTGAAGAGCGATTTTCTTTCCACGGTCAGCCATGAGCTGCGCACCCCGCTCACCTCGATCCGTTCCTTTTCCGAGATATTGCTGCGCTACGAGGTGGACGATCCCGAAAAAAGGAAGAAATTCGTAGGGATCATCAGCAGCGAAGCCGAGCGCCTCTCCCGCATGATCAACGACCTGCTGGATCTCTCGAAAATCGAAGCGGGCCGGCTCGACCTGCAGCCCGAGCCCCTGGAACTGGAGTCGGTCTTTTCCAGGGCACTCGGCACCTGTCAGCCGCTCTTTTCCGAGAAAGGGATCCAAGCCGGCAGCGAAATCGAAGCCCGCCTCCCGCAGATCCATGCCGACGCGGATCGACTGCACCAGGTGCTGACCAACCTGCTTGCCAACTCCGTGAAATTCTCCCCCTCGGGAGGGACCATCCTGCTCAGCGGGAAACGGCAGGACGGCTTTGCCCGGATCAGCGTGGCGGACCAGGGGCCCGGCATCCCCCCCGACCGGCTGGAACAGGTTTTCGAGCGTTTCCACCAGGTGCGGGCCCCACAGAAATCCCATCCCCTGGGCAGCGGTCTCGGGCTCACCATCTCCCGGGAGATCGTGGAACAAATGGGGGGTGAAATCTGGGTCGAAAGCGAATTGGGAGCGGGAGCTGTTTTCTCCTTCACCGTTCCGCTGATCGAGGAGGGTTAGCAGCACTGATCTCACCCTCTGACCCATAAGCCCGATTTCGAACCTTGAACCTTGAACCTTGAACCTAGACGTAGGACGTAGGACGTTTATTGGGAGGGGACATGCCGAATGGAATCATCACCGAAGAGAGGTTCTTATACCTGCGCATTGAAGCGGTGAACATGTGCCCGGCCGTCACCTGCTCCCCCGACATGGGGGTCGTCGAAGCAGCCCGGCTCATGAAGGAGCGTGACCTCACCGCGGTCATAGTAGCCGACGAAGAAACTCCAATGGGTCTCTTCTCCACCCGCGACCTGGGCAGCTTTCTAGCTGATTCCGGGGCAGCGGGGGCTCGTGGCAAGCTCCGGGACAACATGGGGGACGGGCTCATCACCGTAGGCCTTAGGGACTATGTCTTCGAGGCCATCGGCAAGATTGCCCGACATGACGTATCCCATCTGGGGGTAATTGAGGACGAAGGGAACATCGTCGGCATCATCACCGCCATCGACCTGCTGAGGCTCCAGACTCGCGCTCCCCTCTACCTGTACCAGGAAATTGAACGGGCCCAGTCGATCGAACAACTGCAGGCCGTGGGCAACAGGATATTCGAGGTGGTGGGATCGGCTCTAGCCGCGAACGCAGAAATCAGGAACATCGTGCAGCTCATTTGCGGGTTCAACGACGCCATCACCCTGCGCCTGATCACGCTGTTGGAAAGGGACGAGGGGATTCGCCTGCCGGCAGGGGCGGCCTACCTCGTCCTGGGCAGCGAAGGGCGAGGCGAGCAGACCCTGCGTACCGATCAGGACAATGCCCTCGTCTACAACGACGACCTGCCGCCGGAACAACTGAACGAGGTGAAGCGATTCGCCGACCGTATCGTCGAGGCCCTCGAAGCGGTCGGCGTGCCACGTTGCCCCGGCAATATCATGGCCAGTTCCCCCCAATGGTGTCACAGCCTCACCGAATGGTACCAACTGGTCTACCGGTGGATCACCGTCCCCACCCCCGAGCATGTGCTCAACTTCGGCATGTTCCAGGATCTCCGGACACTTCATGGGGACCAAGCCCTTTGCGGGCAACTGCGCGACCACATCCGTGCCACCGTCCAGCGCAACGCCAGCTTCTTTCCGAACATGGCCTACCACGCGGTGCACTTCCCCAAACCGTTCACCCTGTTCGGGCGTATCCGGGTAGAGCCAAGCGGGGAACACAGGGGCCAGGTAGATCTCAAGAAATCCGGCCTATTCGCCATTACCGCAGGCACGAGCCTCCTGGCGCTGGAAGCCGGCATCATCGGCGGGAACACCTGGGAAAAACTCGGTCAACTCGGGAAGCTGGGCATCATTTCAAGCCGCGACCAGGAAACCATTGAAGCTGCATTCAACTACCTGACCCGGCTGCGTCTGCAGCACCAACTGCAGGAGTTGACCGCCGACCGTCAACCAACGAACCATGTCGATCCAGGAACCATGCCAGACAGGAAACGGGACCAATTCCGGCAGGCCCTGAACGGAGTCAACTCCTTCCTATGGATATTCCGCGACCACTATAATCTCGACTACAACTCCATCTAAAAAGTTCTGGAAAATCCGCTTCATGATGACGGTCTTCCGCCGGAGGAAAACAGTCTTCATGCCCCAGGAAAGGTGGATGCGGCGATGGCTTTTCCATCCCCGAACCGGGCTGCGCCGCTTTGCCGGGATTCAACCCGTGCAGTCGCAGTAGCGGGGAAAATTGCACTGAACTGTAGCGTATGGCGATTTAGTGTTGACAGGTAAAAACCGCTATGTTATACAACTATTCTCTTCAAGCAGCAGGGGGTGCCAACCGGCAGTAGCGGCAGATCTAGCGCCCCTCAAGCCCCCAAGAGACGCGAGGTTAACAACTCGCGGAACAATTATTCCCCATTAGCTCAGTTGGTAGAGCGGGTGACTGTTAATCACCATGTCCGTGGTTCGAGTCCGCGATGGGGAGCCATTAAAAAACAAGGGTTCACAGCTAATCACTGTGAGCCCTTTTTGTTTAAGTGAACTTTTTGCTAAAAGAAAAGGCCGGATATCTCCAACCCCTCAATTTTGCCCTACCCCCCTCACCTTCTCTTACATATAAGAAGGCATTCGCCCTGCTGCCAAGGCTTCCATGTCATGATCGTTGCACAAGTATTCCACCGGTTCCTCTCCGGTCGACACTGATTTTTCCCCCTTCCCAAACTTAGGAAACCCTGGGCACATGAAAATTCTCAACTTTTCAGGGACGTTCCGGAGAGGAAACCAGCACGCAGCGTACGCTTCCATCCTTGAATCCGGCCTTGAGACATCCGTTGCAGGATATGCAGGCGGATTTCCCGGTATCTCCGGATTTCCAGCGCTCGACCAGGTTCGGTTCGCAGATGAGGGGGCGACTGAGGGATACGTAGTCGGCTCGCCCTTTCCCGACCAATTCCGCGCACACCTCGAAGGAACGAATCCCCCCCACCAGCAGGAGAGGAACGCCAATGTGCTCCTTGAACCGGGCCGCGGCATCCCGGTAGTAGACCTCGTTTTCCCGCTCTAAAGCGCCGGCCCTTATGAGGCCCAAAGCTCCCGAAGCAATGGTTCCGCCGCTCATCTCCATGGCGTCGATACCCGCCTGTTCCAGCAGGTAAGCCACTCGAAGCATCT
>Ga0209317_1000497_pt1 | contig 46367 bp, 41 predicted proteins | sample RifGroB2_FD_183994 | JGI IMG/M metagenome (GOLD analysis project Ga0209317, IMG submission 183994) | Soil microbial communities from Rifle, Colorado, USA - Groundwater B2 (SPAdes) (version 2) | ecosystem: Environmental > Terrestrial > Soil > Unclassified | place: Rifle, Colorado | collected... | reverse complement strand
AGCTAGGTTGCTTCAACCAAAGAGAGGAGGGTGCTCATGAGTGGCAAGCGTATCACCTTGCAGCAGGCGGCGGAGGTCATCAGGGACGGCTCCAGTCTCACCTTCTCCGGGTTCACCATCTGGCGACGTCCCTTTGCCTTGGTCTTCGAGCTGATCCGGCAGGGAAGGACAGGTTTGCACCTCATCGAGGTGAACGGAGGGCCGCAGACCGAGTTCCTGGTGGGGGCTGGCTGCGTGGACGTCTGGGAGTCGTGCTGGGTGGGGCACGAACTGTACGGCAAGTACGGCGCCAACCTCTCCAGGAAGGTGGGGAACAAGGAGATCATCGTCGAGGACTACAGCCATGCCGAGATGATGTTCCGGTTTGCTGCCGCCGCCTCCGGCGCTCCCTACGCGGCAACGCAAACCTCGCTCGGGACGGACCTCCACAACCCCGACTACGACATGCTGGGGAGGGCGGGACTTCGGGACGGCAAGCGGATCGCCAGGCACAAGTACGTCTTCACCGAGGATCCCTTCTTCGGCGCAGGGAAACAGGTGCTGGTGCCGGCGGTCAAGGTCGATGTCGCAGTGATCTGCGTGCAGCAGGTGGGGGAGGAGGGGACGGTGCGGGTTAACGGCCAGTACTATTCCGATCCGGAAGCGGCGCGGGCAGCCGACCTCACCATCGTCATGGCGGAAGAGATCGTCCCCGAGGAGTTCCTGCGGCGGGAGAGCGACCGCAACACCGTCGCGAGCTTCGAGGTGGACTACATCCTGGAGTGCCCCTTCGGCGCCCACCCGACCGGCATGTTCGGGCGCTACGATGTGGACGGCGCCTTCCTCAAGGATTTCTACGGCCGGACCAGGGCCCAGGAAGGGTTCGACGACTTCGCCAAGGAGTGGATCCACGGCCACGATCACCAAAGCTACCTGGAAAAACTCGGGTGGCCGCGCATGCTGAACCTGAAGGCGAACACCGCTCTCAACTACAGTACCGGCATGAAAAGGGGGCAATGACATGGAGAGCGCTTACGCAAACCCCGAGGAATACGGACTGGCGGACCTCCTTTGCTGTGCCGCCTCGCGCGAGGTCCAGGACAACGAGATCGTCTTCGCCGGCACCGGCCTTCCGATGGTGGCGATCATGCTGGCCCAGAAGACCCATGCGCCCAACCTGAAGCTGATCTTCGAGGCGGGGACCCTGGACGGGCGGCCGCCGCAGTTACCTACCTCGGTGGGGGATGCCCGCTGCGAGATGGGCGCCTCCCGCTCCTCCGGCCTGCACGACGCCTTCAGCATTGCCCAGCGGGGATACGTCGATCTCGGCTTCCTGGGGGGCGCCGAGGTGGACCAGTTCGGCAACGTCAACACCACCTGCATCGGGGACTATCTCGACCCCGAACTCCGCCTGACCGGTTCCGGCGGCAATCCGGACATCAACTCCTTCGCCAGGCGCACCGTATTCATCATGGTGCACGAAAAGCGCCGCTTCACCGAGAAGGTGAGCTACATCACCAGTCCGGGGTGGCGCGTGAAGCAATGGCCCGGGGGAGACGAGGTGCACAGAAGGGAGCTCTACGGCTCGGCGTACCGGGGCGGACCTTCTGCCGTGATCAGCACGGCGGGGGTTTTCCGCTTCGACGACGAAACGGGGCGCATCTACCTGGACACCTGCCACGCGGGGAACACGCCCGGGCAAATCCGGGATATGTGCCAATTTGACCTTGACATATCGCGGGTAAGCGGCGAAACTCTCCCCCCGACCAAGGAAGAGCTCCGCTACATACACAGCGTGCTCGACCCGGAGCAGATTTTCATCCCAAAGGTGAAGCAGAAAGGGTAGTAATGACGCAACTGAACCCGATGGAGGACTTTCAGCGGGACATCTCGTACCGCTTGCTGAAACTGGACAACGGCACAGCCCGACTCACCGCGACTCTGAAGGACAGGTTCCACGACATAGTGGCCGAGGTCGTGGTTGAGGTGGCCAGTTTGAAGGTACTCTCGGCAACGGCCGATTTCCGCAAATCCCCCACACCCGACTGCGGCAACGTATCGCCCCGCATGCAGGGGTTGGTCGGTTTCACCATAGGGCGAGGGCTGCAGCGCAAGCTTTCGGAAGTGCTGGGGGGAGGCGAGGGGTGCGGCAACATGCGCAACCTGCTGCTGGGACTGCTCCCTCTGGCCATGAACCTGGGAGCCGCGGCCGGGATAACCGGAGAAGAGGAGATGATGGACGCCATCCACGAGAAGCTGGCCGGCACCTGCGCCGGTTATCTCAGGCCGCCTCAGGTGCGGGAAAGGCAGTGACCATTCAACATCACCACAGCGACCGATATCCGAAGCGCCGCATCCCCTCTCCTGGTGGGTGCGGCGCTTTTCTTTGGCGCAAGCGGCCCCGGCCATGCTTCGTTGACTGAAGTCCGCGCAACGCGTAGTATGTGCCGGCAGTTCCGGTTGCAGGAAGCCCGGCTGGACAGGAGGAGAGAGATGAGCTGGTACCGTTTGGGTGTTGACGGCGATATGGTGGCCGCCGGAAAGGTCGTATCTGTAAAAGAGGTGTTCACTGCCGCCTTCAGCGCCGCCGGAGGACCACGCGCCATGGCCCTTTTCCAGAAGGGGCGTGACGACGGCGGTGTCGATCTCTTTTTCACCCCCGACTGCGGCACATTTGCCGCCGAGGTGCTGGAGGAGATCGGGGCGCTACCCTGCCAGGGGCCGTCGCTGGCCGGCCTGCAACTCCTGGTCGGGCACAACGAGATCACCTATTACCTGACAACCTAACCCGGAGCTCCCTCTTCGGGATCCTCCAGCGATGCCGGCCACTTGCGACCGGCGGCCCGTCGCAACGCCTTTTCCGCTCCATGCGCTATACTAGGACGGTATTTTTTCCCGTCAGTTGCAGCCAAAGGAGAAACTATGGTCGGCGGCAGGGTGGGCAGGTTGTTCAAATGGGTGGAGGGACTGTCCCCCGCGGCGGTCACCGCCATATTTACCTTCAGCAGCCTCTGCTGGTTGTTGCTGGCCCACCAGGTGTTCGACCGCCTGCTTGCGGACCGCTTTGAGGTCAGATACCTCGCCCTGACCGCGCTCGAACTGCTGGGGGTCGCCGCCATGGCGGTGATCGTCTACCTGCTCACGGCAAAGATAGAGGCAAGGCATCTGGCAAGCGAGCTGAGCATCAGGGAGCAGGCGGTACGCGACGGGCTCACCGGCCTCTACAACAGGCAGGCTTTCGACGACTTCCTGGCACAGTCGCTGGAGTATGCCAAGAGGCGCCGGGAATCGCTCGCCCTGCTTTTCCTCGATCTGGACCGCTTCAAGCTGATCAACGACAGGCGCGGGCATTTCGTGGGGGACGCGCTGCTGGTCGAGACTGCTCGACGGCTCGCGCAATGCGCCATGCGTGGCGAGGACATCGTGGCGCGGGTGGGCGGGGACGAGTTCGCCATGCTGCTGCGCCAGCCCGACATGCCGGAGGGGCCGGGGGTGGTTGCCGGCCGGGTGCTGGAGGCGCTGTCGGCGCCGCTGCAGGTCGAGGGAGAAACGCTTAGGACCAGCGTCAGCATAGGTATCGCCCTCTTCCCGTCGGACACCGACGATCCGATGCAGCTTTTCAAGATGGCCGACTCGGCGCTGAACCAGGCGAAGCAGCAGGGGCGCTCGACCTTCTGCTTTTACGGTGGCGGCGAGTGGCGCGAAGAACGCGATCACAGGATGCAACTGGAGCATGGGCTGCTGCGGGCCATCACGCACGGGGAACTGTTCCTGGTCTACCAGCCGAAGCTGGACACCACCAGCATGAAGGTGGTCGGCGTCGAGGCCCTGGTGCGCTGGAACCATCCGCACCTGGGGGTGCTGGGGCCGACGAGCTTCATACCCATCGCGGAGAAGGGCGGGCTGATCTGGCCGCTCACCGAATGGGTGCTGAGGGAGGCCTGCCGACAGGCTGCGCAGTGGTACCGCGACGAGGCCCTCGACGTGAACGTCGCCGTGAACATGTCTCCTTCTATATTCTCGCACGAGGATCTCGAAGAGGTGATCGAGAAGGCGCTTCATGAAAGCCACCTCCCCCCTGACAGGCTCACCCTGGAGATCACCGAGCAGTCGCTGATGATCTATGAAGACGAAGCCCGCGCCGTCCTGGAGCGCCTGCAGCGGATGGGGATCAACTTCCAGATCGACGACTTCGGCACCGGGTACTCCTCGCTCTCTTCCCTCAAGCACTACCACTTCCAGGCGCTCAAGATCGACAAGTCCTTCGTCAGCGACGTGGTGACCTCCTCTGACGATGCCGCCATAGCCACCACCATCATGTTCATGGCGAAGTGCCTCGACATGGAGGCCATCGCCGAGGGTGTCGAATCCGAGGCCCAGAAGGACTTCCTCTCCTCCATCGATTGCAGGTTCATGCAGGGGTTTTACTTCGCCCGCCCCATGTCCGCCTCCGAAATGGCCCTCTTCATCAACCGGCTGACCCCGCAAAAAGACGCACCCTCCTGATTTCCCCGCCCTCCCCGGCTCCGGCACCGATGCCGAGCTGAGCTTGAAATGGAACCCCCCTCCGGTATAATGATGAGCGTTTGCCAATCCCACTAATCATTAGAAGGAGTCGGCCATGGCTGATAGGCAGAAAACGGTAGGCGTGTTGACTGGCGGGGGCGATGTGCCGGGGCTCAATCCCGCCTTGAAGACCTTGGTTACCCGCGCCACCGAAAACGGCTATCGGGTGCTGGGCATACGGCGCGGCTGGGGAGGTCTCCTCGCCTACAACCGGGACGACCCCCAGTCATGGGAGAGGACCATCATGCCGCTGGACCGGCACGAGGTGCGCACCGTCGACCGCACCGGCGGCACGTTTCTCCACACCAGCCGCACCAACCCCGGCAAGGTCTCCACCCCGGAGGTCCCGGAATTCCTGCGCGGCGGCGACTTCGATCCCTCCGCCCCCGGGCACCACGACTTCACCGCGCACGTGCTGGCCAACCTGGAGCACCTGGGGGTCGACGCGCTGATACCCATTGGCGGCGATGACACGTTGAGCTACGCCGAGCGCCTGAACCGCGAGGGGTTCCCGGTGGTGGCCATCCCGAAGACCATGGACAACGACGTCTTCGGCACGGACTACTGCATAGGCTTTTCCACCGCCGTCACCCGTAGCGTCAACTTCATTCATAGCCTGAGGACCAGCGCCGGATCCCATGAGAGGATCGCGGTGGTCGAACTGTTCGGACGCAATTCCGGGGAGACCTCGCTGATCTCCGCCTACCTGGCGGGGGTGGACCGCGCGCTCATCTCGGAGGTCCCCTTCGACGTGGAGAAGCTCGCGCTCCTTTTGCAGGAGGACAAGAGGGGAAACCGCAGCAACTACGCCATGGTGACCGTCTCCGAGGGGGCCTCCATGATCGGCGGGCAGATCGCCGAGTACGGCCAGGAAGACGCCTACGGCCACAAGAAGCTGGGCGGCATCGGCGTCGTGGTGAGCGAGGCGGTGAAGGGGCTGACCGGCTCCCACATCATCTACCAGCAGCTCTCTTACCTCATGCGCAGCGGCGCGCCCGATTCCCTCGACCTCATGGTCGCCTACAACTACGCCAACATGACCATGGACCTGATAACCGAGGGGATGTCGGGGCGCATGGTCTCCCTGCAGGGGGGGACCTACCGGCACATACCCATCAGCACCATCATGCAGGGGGAGAAGCGCGTCGACGTGGCGGAACTCTACGACACCGAGGAGTACCGCCCCAAGGTGCGCCATGTCCTCGGCAAGCCGATGTTCCTTTACTAGCCCGGGGAAAACACCGTGATCGAGATAGAGGGGAGCGCAGGCGAGGGGGGAGGGCAGGTGCTGCGCAGCGCGCTGAGCCTTTCCTGCCTCACCGGCAAGGGATTCCGGATCGTCGATATCCGGAAGAACCGCTCCAAGCCGGGACTGATGCGTCAGCACCTGATGGCGGTCCGTTCTGCCGCGCGCATATCCTCTGCAGAGGTGGTGGGGGACGCGCTGGGATCGTCACAGCTCACCTTCCTGCCGGGTGCGGTGAACTCCGGCGAGTACAGCTTCGACATCGGCACGGCAGGCTCAGCGACCCTGGTGCTGCAGACGGTCATCCCACCTCTTCTGGCGGCCGGCGGAAAAAGCGGCGTCACCGTGGTGGGGGGGACCCACGTCCCTTTCTCTCCCTCCTGGAACTACTTCTCCCAGGTGTTCTGGCCCGCCATTGCGCGTCTCGGGGTAAAGGGCGAGCTGAAGCTGGGATCCTGCGGTTTTTATCCCAGGGGCGGCGGGCGGATCAGCTGCCGCGTTCATCCCCTTGCCGCCCCGTCGTCATTGTCCCTCATGGAGCGAGGCAGGCTGTTGAGGGTGACCGGCACGGCGGCGGTAGGGAACCTGCCGCTCGCCATCGCGCAGCGGGAGCTCCGTTCGGCGGTATCCGTCTTGGAGGGCGAGCTGGGGCGCGGGGTGCCCATTGAGCTGGAAACAAAAGAGGTGCGGGCTTTCGGGCAGGGGACCTTCGTCTTCTTGAGGGGGGAGTACGAGCATGCTGTCGCAGGGTTCACGGCGCTTGGCGAGCGGGGCAAACCGGCGGAGCGGGTGGGAGAGGAAGCGGCCCTGGAATTTTTGGAGCACCACCGGAGCGGGATGCCCGTCGACCCGCATCTGGCCGATCAGCTGGTACTCTACCTGGCCCTGGCCGGGGGACCCTCGCTCTTCGCCACGTCGCGCATCACTGCGCACCTGGAGACCAACCTGCTGGTTGCCGGGTATTTTCTGGATCTGGCGGCACGGATCACCGGAGAGACCGGCGATCCGGGAACGGTGAGCATAAGGCCAGGCGGGGGAGGTCCCGCCTGAATAAAAAAGGCGGCCCTGTGGCCGCCTTTTCCTTTGCTGCTGCAAAAAAACCCTGCGTCGGGATCAGTACCTCTCGAATCCCGCCTCGAGCAGGTTCCCGCTGTCGCACATGTCGATGTCGAGCCCCTTGCCCGGGGCCCCCGCCCTGGAGAGCTGCCTGTACTGGGGAGGCTGCTTGTAACTCCTCTGCGCCTGTCTTTTGACCTGCTTTCGCTCACCCGACGCGCCGGCGCCGATCCTGAAGAAGGCGATGGTTCCCTGCAACTGCTCTGCCTGCGAGGCAAGCTCCTCGGCTGTGGATGCCATTTCCTCGGAAGCGCCGGCGTTTTGCTGGATCACCTGGTCCAGCTGCTGGATCGCCCTGTTGATCTGGTCGGCACCGCCGTCCTGCTCCTTGCAGGCTGCGGAGATCTCCTGCACCAGCTCCGCAGTCTTGTTGATGTCCGGAACCAGCTTTTGCAGCAACTCTCCCGCGTGTTCGGCGACTTCCACCGAGGTGAGCGACAGGTCGCCGATCTCTCCGGCGGCCTTTTGGCTACGCTCGGCCAGCTTGCGCACCTCGGAGGCGACCACAGCGAACCCCTTGCCGTGCTCGCCTGCCCGGGCGGCCTCGATGGCCGCGTTCAGTGCCAGAAGGTTGGTCTGGCGGGCGATCTCCTCGATGATGGAGATCTTGGCGGCGATCTCCTTCATGGCGCTCACCGTCTTGACCACCGCGTTGCCGCTTTCGTTGGCGTCGCTGGCGGATTTTACCGCGATCTTCTCGGTCTGCAGCGAGTTGTCGGCGTTCTGGCGGATGTTGGACGACATCTGTTCCATGGAGGAGCTCGCTTCCTCGGCGGAAGCGGCCTGCTCGCTCGCCCCTTGCGACATCTGCTCGGACGTCGCGCTCAGCTCCTGGCTTCCCGCCGTCACGTTGTCGGCCGCCGCCTTCACGTCTGCCACCACCTTGGTGAGGTTCTGCACCATGGTGGAGAGCGCCTGCATCAGGCCGTCGTTGGCCGAACGCTGCTTCACCTCCAGCAGGAGGTTCCCCTCCGCGATCTCCTTGGCGAGGTCGGTGGCGGAGTTGTTGGCGTCGATGAGCAGGTTCAGGTTGTTCTTTATCTCGTTGAAGTCGCCGTAATAGGTGTCGCTGATCTTTTCCGGGATGTCCCCCTTCGAGATGCGGTCGACGTAGTTTGCCGTCACCTTGATGGGGTGGACGAAGGCCTCGATCAACCGGTTCTGCCCGGTGAGCAGTTCACCCCAGGCGCCCTGGTAGGCCGCGGCGTTCCCCCTCACCTCGAGTTTTCCTTCCTGGATGCCCTTGATCAGCTGGTCCATTTCCTGGGTCAGCTTGCTGATGATGGTGATCATGGTGGAGAGGTTCTTCCCCATCAGGTCGCGCTCCGACCTGGGGGTCACCTGCACCGAGAGGTCCCCGTGGGCCACCCTTTCGGCCGCCAGCGAGGCCTCCTTGATGTTGTCCGCCATGTTCTTGAACGACTGGGCCAGCATGGCGATCTCGTCCTTGCCGTCCGTCGCGATTTCCACCTCCACGTCCCCCAGGGCCAGCCTGTCGGCGCTCGCCGCCAGGGCGTTCACCGGCCGGCTGATGCTGCGGGTGGTGAAGAAGGCGACCAGGGCTCCGGTGACAAGCGCCAGCGCGGCGATCAAGATCGCCAGGGTGCGCGAGTTGCCCGACACCTCCACCGCCCCCTTGTAGCGCTCATCTATCCCTGCCTCCTGGAACCGCACCAGCTCTGTGAAGGCGGTGCCGATGGCAGCGCAAAGCGGCGCCGCCTCCTTCTCGAACAAGGTGACGGCACGGGCAGTGTTGTTGGCAAGGGCAAGCTCGATTACCTCGTTGTTCGCCTTGCGCGCGTCAACCAGCGACTGTTTGGCCCTGGCGATCAGCTCCTTCCCCCTGTCCGAGTCCTCCAGCTTCTCCAGTCTGTCCATGGTCCCCTTGTATTCCTGCCTGGCGGACTCTATCTGCTTGTTCTCCTCCTGCCTCGCCGCAGGGTCGGTCTGCAGCAGCATACCCTCGATGCTCGATACGATCGAGGTTACCTGTCTGGAAGCCTCGTTCGCCAGTTTGATCTTTTCGTACTCCTTCTTGACGATCCCCTCCAGGCTCTTGTCCATCTTGAGCATGCCGGAGATGCCGATGGAGCTGATGGCCAGCAGGAACAACAGGATCAACCCGAAACCAAGCCCCAGCCGTAAACCGATCTTCATGTCCTGAACTCTCATCACAATCCCCCCGTTTTATTTTGCTCTAGGTTGCGACTGGATCTGCGGGAGCGGCTTTGGCAGATCCCGGTCGGCGGTGCTGTCATAAAAAACGGCGCAATAGGTGAACGCGTCAGTACCGCTTATCGTCAGTCAGTACGGCGGCTTGAATTTATTTTTGCAAAGTATACGGGATGCCGATGAGAGGGAAAAATGTAAACTTTATAACTATGCGTTTTGCAGGCTTTTAGCGTGGGTCGGATTTGTGGCGGGGGTTTTGGTGTTTTACTGACTAGAACGAGGAGACGGGGCGGGGGTGCCCAGCAGCGCGCAGAGCTCGTCGAGGAGGCCGGCCTGGCTCTTCAGGATCTTCTCCCTGGCGAGCTCGACGGGGAACCACTCTCCCCGGTCCACCTCGGGGAATTCCGCGCGTCTCCCGGACCTGGGCGGCCACTCCATGGAGAAGCTGTTGCCGGCAAGCGAAGCCGGGTCGCAGTCGCCCCGGAAGGCCCAGGCCCTGACCCGCTTGCCTCCGGCCTGCCGGATGGGGGGCAGCTCCAGGAACTCTCCCCTTGCCTCGAACCCGGTCTCTTCGGTGAACTCGCGCCTGGCCACTTCGAGAGGGTCCTCCCCCGGGAGGTACTCCCCCTTGGGTATGGACCAGGCTCCCAGATCCTTACGGGCCCAAAAGGGTCCGCCGGGGTGGACCAGGAAGATTTCCGGAGCTCCGTCCCGCAGGCGAAACATGATGAGCCCGGCGCTTTGTTTTGGCATGGCTCAAAGCGCCTGGCCGCGCGGCAGCTGCCACCCCTTGACGATGGCGGCGCATCTTATGGCGATAACTGCGGCGGCTGAAACGGTCAGGTTCACCGCGTGCGGGAGCTCGGTGTGATGCAGGAAGTAGAAGAGGGCGCCGCCGACCACGCAGGCGGAGGCGTAGATCTCGCGCTGCAGGATGAGCGGGATCTCGTTGCTCAGTATGTCGCGTACCACCCCCCCGCAGGTGGCGGTCATGACGCCCATGATGATCGCCCCCATGAGCCCCAGGTCGAACCGGAGCGCCTTGGAGGTGCCGATGACCAGGAAGGTGCCCAGCCCCAGGGCGTCCAGGAGCAGCATGGCCCGGTTCATCCTCTCGAAGCTGCGCGGGGTGAGAAAGACGACGATCGCCGCGAACACCGCGAGGTAGAGGTAGAGCTCGTTTTTGAAGCAAAAGGGAGGCGTGTCGTTCAAAAGGACGTCGCGGATGACCCCGCCTCCGGTGGCGGTGACGATCCCGAGGACGACGACGCCGAGAAGGTCCATGCCGCGGCGCACGCCGGCAAGCGCCCCCGAAGCTGCAAAGGCGACCGTGCCGAGCAGGTCCAGAGCGTAGATGATTGCTGCTTGATTGTCCATTGGGGCGATGATCCTGTCGGTTGGATTTGCTGCCGGGGAAGCGGCTGTCCTGCCGGCGAAAGCCCCTCCCGTTCGGGGCGGCGGCCCCGGCCTCCGCAGGGTGCTTTGACGCGGAAGGCTCCGGCGCTAAGGCGCGGGCGCCGGAGCGGTTCGGACGGGGAGGGCGGCAGCGGCGCTACTGCTCGGAGTCGTCGTGGTATTCTCCCGGCGCGCGATAATCCTCCACGTCGTGCCAGAAGCGGTGCTGCAGCTCCTTCATGAGCGGCTCCAGGGTCTTGCGGTCCGAGGCGCTGATGGTGATCGCCCCGTACTTGCGGGTCAGCTGGCGCACCTTCATGAACGCGAGCGGGTCCCCTTTTTTGAGCTGGGGAAGGAGGTCGGCCTTGTTGAATACCAGCAGTCTCGGCTTTTGGGCGAGTTCCAGTTCGGCGAGGATGGCATCCACCTCGTTGATCTGCTCCTCGAAGCGGGGATTGCTGCAGTCCACCAGATGGATCAGGAGGTCGGCGTCCTTCAATTCCTCAAGCGTCGCCTTGAACGCCCCCAGCAGGGACTTCGGCAGGCTGCGGATGAACCCTACCGTGTCGGTGACGATCACCTCGCGGTCCATCGGAAAGCGCAGCCTGCGCGAGGAGGTGTCGAGGGTCGCAAAGAGGAGGTCCTCGGTGAACACCTCGCTTTTGGTAAGCGTGTTCAGCAGGGTCGATTTGCCGGCGTTGGTGTACCCGACGATGGAGATGATGGGGATTCCCGCCTTGACCCGTTTCTGGCGCCGCTGGTAGCGGCCGTTGGAGAGCTCCTTCAGCTCCCGCTCAAGGTGCGCGATGCGGTCCCTGATGCGCCTTCTGTCGACTTCCAGCTTCGTCTCGCCCGGGCCGCGCCCGCCGATTCCCCCCATGAGCCGCGACATCTGCACGCCGCGCCCGATCAGCCTCGGGAGCAGGTACTTCAACTGCGCGAGCTCCACCTGCACCTTGCCGTCCTGGGTGGTGGCGCGCCTGGCGAAGATGTCCAGGATCAGCTGGCTGCGGTCGATCACCTTCAATTCGGTTATCTCGGATATGGAACGGACCTGGGCGGGAGAGAGCTCCTGGTCGAAGACCAGCATGGTGGCGCCGAACTGCAGCGCCTTGATGAGCACCTCGCGCAGTTTCCCCTCGCCCAGGAGGTAGCGCGGGTTGAATTCCTTCGGGCGCTGGATCACCGTGTCGAGCACGCCGACCCCGGCGGTCCTCGCCAGTTCCTTAAGTTCCTCGATGGAGTCTGCCGCCTCCTCCAGGGGGCGCTGGGTGACGGAGATCAGTATCCCCCGCTCCTGCCCGGTGCCGACCACCACCCCCTCTTTGAGCCCGCGCTCCAGGGTCTGCTCCAGGGTCTCGATGAAACCGCGGAAGTCCAGGTCGAACTTGGCAAAGGGAACCGAAGCCTCGACCTGGTAGGGGAGGGTGTGTCCATCGGGGGGGACCAGCGCCGCGGTCTGGATGGAGAAGCGGTCCGGGTTCTGGGTAAGCTGCAAGGCGGCTATCATGTCGAGCCGCAACAGCGAAAGGTCGGTCAGGTCGTCGTCGGAGAGCGGCTCTGCTTTCAGGTGGGTGTGCACCAGGCGCAACCCGCGCAGGAGCCTCCTGCCGAGGGGGTATTCCTCAAGGGTCGGGATCAGGAGCGCGCGCTCGTCGCCGACCACCACGTAAGCCACCTCGCCGATGCGGCTGACCAGGATGCCGAGCTGGCGCCTGATCTCCAGGGAGATGTCGGCCAGCTCCCGGGCCAGCTCCAGGGATATCGCCTCGCCCGGTTTGACACGCCGGCGGTACAGCCTTTCCAGTCTCTTTACCTGGCTCGGTTTCAGTCCTGTCAGGTTCCCGTGCAGTCCTTTGATGGTGCGCCTCCCTTTTCGTCCCTACAGCCCTATGATGTTGTAGCCGCTGTCGACGAAGTGGATCTCGCCGGTCACCCCGCTGGAGAGGTCGCTTCCCAGGTAAACCGCCGCGTTGGCGACCTCTTCCTGGCTGATGTTGCGTCTCAGGGGGGCCTTGCCCGCCACGTGCCCGGCGATCTGGCCGAAGCCCCCCACACCTGCCGAGGCGAGGGTGCGCAGGGGGCCTGCGGATATGGCGTTGACCCTGGTACCTTCAGGGCCGACCGCCTCGGCAAGGTAGCGCACGCTTGCTTCCAGGGCGGCCTTGGCAACGCCCATGACATTGTAGTTGGGGAACACCCTTTGGGCGCCATAGTAGGTCATCGCGAGGATGCTCCCCTTTCGGCCCTGCATGAGGGGGGCCGCTTCCTTGGCCATGGCGACCAGCGAGTAGGCGCTTATGTCGAGGGCCGTGGCGAACCCTTCGCGGGTGGTGTTCAGGAAGGAACCCTTCAGCTCCTCCTTGTTGGCGAAAGCCACCGAGTGCACCAGTATGTCCAGCGCCCCCCAAACCTTCGCGACGTCGCTGAAGAGCCGTGCCAGATCCTCGTCGCTCCTTACATCGCAGGGGAGCATCATGCTCGCGCCTATGCTCTCGCCAAGCGGGATCACCCTCTTGGCGACCGTCTCGCCGGCGTATGCAAGGGCCACCTCGGCCCCCTCGCGGCGAAACGCCTCGGCCACTGCCCAGGCGATGCTTTTATCGTTGGCAACGCCGAAAATAAGTGCCTTTTTCCCTTCCAGTAAACCCATCGTTTATCCTCCAAATCGAAGCCGACGCATTAGAGTGCTCTATTGCCTCAGCCGACATATAGCGGGACATGATAATTAAAAAGTGGAGCGTTGGCAAGTCAAACAGCAGGCGCAACCGGGGTAGTGATCTGGAAAGCGGTTTCGGAAGCGGACAGCGCCCCCGTAAAGGGTGGGCTAAGAGGAGGCTGGAAAGCCGGGGGGGCGAGTCATAATGCCACGGCGCTCGAGACGGTGGGACGGCGAAACACGAGGTTGAAGCTATTGCTCTGCCCCGCCCGGAGCGGAGACGGGGTTCTCCGGCTCTGCAACGACGGGGCCCCGGCCTGCCTCGATACTCCGCTCAATGGCTGCCAGCCGCTTGTCCATCCCTTCCAGCATGAAGATGGCGCGGTCTACCCTCCCCTTGATGTTGAAGATCACGAAGGGGAGTATGAACCAGATCACCACCAGGAAAAACCCGATGATCGACATCATCATCATGAAGCCGCCGAAGATCTCCATGACCCCCCCTGTCACGACGGCACCCTGCCGGTCTGGGCCCGCTCCAGCGCCTTGGCGAGCTGGTCCGGGCAGGAGGTGTCTCCCTGACAGGCGATACCCTTGAGACGGCTGATAGCCTCATTGACCTTCATCCCCCGTACCAGGGCGGCGACTGCCTGTGTGTTCCCGGCGCAGCCGTTAACGAAGGTGGTCTCCGTGATGACGCCGTCCTCGATCTCTATCTCGATGCGGGAGGCACAACTCCCGGAAGTCTGGTAGCTGATTTTCATTTTGTCTGCGTCTCCTTTTATAAATGTTGTCAAACGGGTTGGCCCGGGCAGCTGCCGAAACCGGCAGGAGCACCCTCCCTGGTGGCAGCGGCCCTGCCGCCCCGTGAAGGCTCGTCCCGGTGGCGTATACCGTGAAGCCTGGGAAAAGTCAATCGGCGAGAGTCAGCGCCTGGGCTATGGTGAGCCGCTCCGGGCCGGGAAAAGCCTGAAGGTACAGGGAGTTGATCGCGGCAAGCATCGTGTTCAGGCGTTCGAGATCGATCACGGCGCTGCCGGGGATGCTTTGGAGGTCCTTGAAGTTCTCGGGGCAGAAGTCGACGCGGTCTACGCCATCGTGCTGCAACAAAAGGGGGAGCCCGTGGGTGCGGCAGATGACGGGACGGGCCCGGTAGAGCAGGCAAAGCCCGTCGTGCAGCAGGGGACAGGGGCCTTGCGGCTCGGCCTGTTCGGCTCTCCGCCTGACCTGCGCGGCATCCTCGCCCGGAAGCCTCCCGAGCGCTTCCCTTAACCCTGCCGCTTCCACTGCAAAGACCGAGAGATGACGACAGCAGGCGTCACAGCCGGCGCGGCAGGAGATATGGGAGGCAAACCGCTCGCCGGTCCTGGTGCAGAGCGCGTCGATCCTCTCGACCAGGGCAAGGTAATTTGCCAGTCCGGGCATGCTCAAACGGTCTCGCGCAGGTTTTTGCTGAACTCTTCCATCAGTTGTCTGTTCAGGTAGAAGTAGGGTTTCTCGATGGTCCCGGCAAAGCCGAAGGTTTTGAAATTCATCATGACCGGATCGTCGGTGCGACCGCTGGAGACGTATCCCCTGGCACAGGGGTCTATCTCCAGCAAGCGCTTCATCGCCTCCTGTCCCCCCATCCCCCCGGGTATGTTCAAATCGAGGATCACGGCGGCGAAGGCGGCCCCGGACTGATGCCGTTCCCGGTAGAGCTCCACCGCCTCCGACCCGTCGACGGCGAACTCGACTTCGAACCCGTACCTCTTCAAGGTCTCGCCTGCAACGAAACGAACCATCTCGTCGTCGTCCATGACAAGTACCTTTGCAACTGCTTGCCCTCTGTCATTTTGCATTGGAAGTTACCCTAGTTACACGGTTGTTAAGCTGTGGCGGACGTGATATTAATCTATAGCCGGTCTGATAGTAACTGGCAAGCGACTTTTTTCATGTGAAAGCAAATTTGCAAGGAGAACGTAATGGCCAAGGTGAAGTCGCCGGTCACGGCTGCCATCAGGGTGCTCAGGCAGGCAGGTGTAAGCTTTGGTGAACACCCATACCAGTATGAGGACAAGGGGGGGACAGCCGTTTCCGCCCGTGAACTTCGGGTGGACGAGCGCAGCGTCGTGAAGACGCTGATCATGGAGGACGAGAGCAAGGCGCCGCTCGTGGTCCTCATGCACGGTGACCTGCAGGTCTCCACCAAGGAGCTGGCCCGTGCCATCGGGGCGAAGTCGGTGACCCCCTGCAACCCGGACACCGCCCAGCGCCATTCAGGCTACCTGGTGGGGGGGACCTCCCCCTTTGGCACCAGGAAGCAGATGCCGGTCTATGCCGAGCAGAGCATAGTCGATCTCCCCCTTATCTATATAAACGGGGGCAGCCGCGGGTTCCTGGTCTCGATGCCGCCCGGGGAACTGGTGCGGGTCCTGAAACCGGTCCTGGTAAAGGTGGGGATCTGATCCGGGAGGCGGCCGTGGAACTTTACAGGGAGTTTGAGCAGGCGGCGCAGTGGCTGAGCGAGGCGCAGGCCTTAGTGGTTACGGCCGGTGCCGGCATGGGGGTCGATTCGGGGCTCCCCGATTTCCGCGGCGACACCGGGTTCTGGAAGGCATACCCCCTGTATCAAAGGCTCGGCATCGGCTTCGTCGATGCGGCCAACCCGGACCACTTCGAGCGCGACCCCGCCTTTGGCTGGGGCTTTTACGGCCACCGCACCAACCTCTACCGCGACACCGTTCCGCACCCGGGGTTCAGGCTCATTCTCGACTGGATCGAGCGCTACCGGCTCGACCATTTCGTGGCCACCTCCAACGTGGACGGGCAGTTCCAGAAGGCAGGCTTTCCTGAGGACGCCATCCTGGAATTCCACGGTTCCATCCACCGCCTGCAGTGCACCAGGCCCTGCTCCAGCCGGATCTGGGACAACCGCGAGGAGTTTCACATCGACCAAGAGAGCATGCGAAGCGACAAGGTCCCCCTCTGCCCCCGCTGCGGATCCGCGGCCCGACCCAACATCCTGATGTTCGGCGATTACTGCTGGATCGGCGACCGGACCGCCATGCAGCAGGAGCGCTTCCGGCTGTTCCTCTCGCGCCATGCGCTGCAGAGGATCGCGGTCGTCGAGATGGGCGCGGGGACGGCCATTCCGACGGTGCGCGCGGCCAGCGAGCGGATCGGCGCCCTGTCCGGGGGGCGCGTGATCAGGATCAACCCCCGCGAGCCGCAGATCTCCCCGCCGCATATCTCGCTTCCCTGCGGAGCCCTGGAAGGGGTGCAGGGGATAGAGGACGCCCTGAGGCGGCTGGCGGAAACCTGACCACAGGGGGGCGCAAAGGCTCACAGGGCGAAGCCGGAAGCTCCAGGCGAAGCTGAAGGCTTTTTCGCCTGATTTCCTCCGTGCAGCTCCGGTGCTCCCCCTGGCGAGTCAGTCCCTCTTGCCGCTTCTCAACCGCCGCCGCCCCGTTGTCGTTCCCGCCGCAAAAACCCCTTGCCTTTTCAATTCCTTGTTGTTAGTATGCACATTTTTTAGGCAGATAAGGAATCAGGAACATATGCAAAAAACGGTGGCCATCGGCTCACTTTTGTTGGAGAACCGGGTGTTCCTGGCCCCCATGGCCGGCATCACCAACCTGCCGATGCGGCTCATCTCGCGCGAGGGGGGGGCCTCGCTCACCTTCACCGAAATGGTGAGCGTGAACGGACTGACCAGGGAAGGGCGCAAGAGCTTCGACCTGCTGAAGACCACCCCCGGCGACCGTCCCATCGGAATGCAGCTTTTCGGCGACGACGCCGGCATGCTCGCCGAGGCCGCCAGGCTGGTCGAGGAGCATGGCGAGCTGATCGACATAAACATGGGTTGCCCTGTCCGCAAGGTGGTGGGGACCGGCGCCGGAAGCGCGCTCCTCAGGGAACCGCTGAAGGTGGCCCGCATCATCAGGAGCGTAAGGGGCGCCACCCGGCTCCCCTTCACCGTCAAGATCCGCACCGGCTGGGTCTGCGGCGACGACAGTTTCCTCGAGATAGGAAGGATTGCCCAGGAGGAGGGGTGCGACGCCGTGACGCTGCACCCCAGAAGCCGCGCCCAGATGTTCGAGGGGGCGGCGGACTGGTCCAAGATCGGGGAGCTCAAAAGCAGGCTGGACATCCCCGTGATAGGGAGCGGCGACCTGTTCACCCCCAACGACGTGGTCCGCATGCTGCAGGAGACCGGCTGCGACGCGGTGATGGTGGCGCGCGGCGCCATGGGGAACCCCTGGATCTTCCGCGAGGCGCTCTCGCTTCTTTGCGGCGCCGAGCCTCTTCCCCCCACCGTTTCGGAGCGCCTGGCCGTAGCCCGCAGGCATCTCGAGCTCTTTGCCGACTGCGAGGGTGACCGCGTGGCGCTCATGGAGATGCGCAAGCACCTTTCCTGGTACTCGAAAGGGCTTCCGGGGGCGGCGCAGTTCCGTGCCGCTGTGAACCGGATCGAAAATGCCTCCGAACTGATCGGGGCCATGGAGGGGTTCTTCAATGCCTGAGCGTTTGGAGGGTTATTACGCGAACGTGATCGACAGCGTGGGGGACGGCGTCATCGTACTGGACAACGCCGGAGCCGTCACGCTGGTCAACCCCGCTGCCGAGGAGTTAGCCGGGATCTCCCGGCGCCAGGCGATGGGCGTGCCGTTCAGCGAGATCTTCAAGGGCGAGGGTCCCCTAAACGACATGGTCGCCAAGACCGTGGCCACCGGGATGTCCGTTTCGGACCATGAAAACATCGTGCTGAAGCGCGGGGGAAAGCTGACCCCGGTCGACGCCGGCACCTCCCCGCTCCTTAGCTCCTGCGGCGAACGGATCGGCACCATCGTGCTCCTTAGGGACCTCACCAACGTGCGGGAACTCGAGAGCGCGGTGCGCCAGGCCGACCGACTTTCGGCACTGGGCGCCCTGGCCGCCGGGCTCGCTCACGAGATCAAGAACCCGCTGGGGGGGATCAAGGGCGCGGCACAGCTCCTGGAGCTGGAGTTTCCCGAGAACGAGGAGCTGCGCGATTACATCCGGGTGATGCTGAAGGAAGTGCAGCGGGTCAACGTGATCGTCGAGGAACTGCTGGCGCTGGCCTCTCCGGGGCGGTTGAAGGTAGGGAAGGTGAACCTGCACCGGGTCCTCTCCGACATCCTCCTGTTGCAGAAAAACGCCTGCGAGGGGAAAGAGGTCTACCTGCAGCAGTACTTCGACCCCAGCATCCCGCCCATCCTGGCCGACGAGTCCCTCATCACCCAGCTTTTCCTGAACCTGATCAAGAACGCCATGGAGGCGGTGGGTACCGGCGGCGTGGTGAAGGTGACCAGCCGCGTGCTGGCGGATTACAGCATGACTCAAAAGGGAGAGCGGCGCGCCCGCATGGTCGCCATAGACATTTCGGACAACGGTCCCGGTATCGACGCCGAAGTGCTGGAGAACATGTTCACCCCGTTTTTCACCACCAAGTCGCAGGGGACCGGTCTTGGTCTGGCGATCTGCCAGAAGATCGTCTCCGAGCACCGCGGCATGATGATTCCGATGCGGCCCGCGGCACCGTTTTCACCGTGATGCTTCCGCTCGTTCAGTAAAAACTGTTCTACGTTCTACGTTCTACGTTCTTTGTTCTTTGTTAAACGTTCTACGCTACTTTAGGGCAGGCAGTGTAAGTTTAAAAGCATCGCTACGAAGCTTCCGGCGCTTAGTTGCGGCCAACGAGGCTCGAGCTTTAACATAGAACATAGAACATAGAACTTAGAACAGGTTTTCTAGCTTTAGGAGTCTTTATGTCGATCAACAACATTCTTGTGGCGGATGACGAAGAGAGCATGCGCTGGGTCCTTTCCAAGGCACTCAGAAAAAAAGGGTTCAACGTGGAGCTGGCGCGCGACGGCAACGAGGCGCTTCGGCTCATCAAGGAGAACGTCTACGACCTTGCCCTCCTTGACATCAAGATGCCGGGGTTGACCGGACTGGAGCTCCTTGATCGCGTCAAGGAGGAGCGCGCCGACCTCTTCGTGGTGATCATGACCGCCGAGGCGAGCATGAAGAACGCGGTCGAGGCGATGAAGCGCGGCGCCTACGACTACCTCACCAAACCCTTCGACCTGGGTGTGATCGACGCAGTGGTCGAGAAGGTAAGCCGGGCGAGCGAGATGACCTCCCAGGTCTCGCTCCTCAAGGAGGAGCTGAAGGACCGCTACCAGCTCGAGAAGACCATCATCGGCAACTCCCCTGCCATGCGCGAGGTCTACAAGACCATCGGCAAGGTGGCCCCGAGCGACGTCACCGTGCTGGTGCAGGGAGAGTCGGGCACCGGCAAGGAGCTGATAGCACGCGCCATCCATTACAACTCCAAGCGGCTTGGCAAGCCTTTCATTCCGCTCAACTGCGCGGCCATCCCCAAGGAGCTTCTGGAGAGCGAGCTGTTCGGTTTCGAGAAAGGGGCCTTCACCGGGGCGACCGAAAGGAAGCTCGGCAAGTTCGAGCAGGCCAACGGCGGCACCATCTTCCTCGACGAGATAGGGGACATGCCGCTTGATCTGCAGGCGAAGATACTCAGGGTGCTGCAGGAGCGTGAAATCACCAGGACCGGCGGGAACCAGAGCATCGCAGTCGACGTGAGGGTGGTGGCCGCAACCAACCAGGACCTTGAAGAGAGCGTGCGCAACAAGCAGTTCAGGGAGGATCTGTACTACCGGTTGAACGTGATTCCGATCCAGCTGGTCCCGCTGCGTGAAAGGAAGGAGGACGTGCCGCTACTGGTGCAATACTTCCTCACCAAGATCTGCGCCGAGCTGGAAGTGCCTCTCAAGCGTTGTTCCGCCGACGCCATGAAGGTTCTTACCAATTACAACTGGCCCGGCAACATCCGCGAGCTGGAGAACACCATCAAGAGAGCGGTAATCCTCTCTCCCGACCCGCTCCTGGTCGCCTCGGATTTCCCCGGGCTCCGGAGCCGGCAGGGGGGGGAGTGCAAGGGAGAGGAGCTGTCCCTGGAAGGGATCGTGGACCTCAAGCTGCGCGGCTGTTTCAGCAACATGGAGAAGATGGAGAGCGGCGACGTGCACGCCATGGTGCTCGAGCAGGTGGAGCGCCCCCTGATCCGGTTCGTGCTGGAGAAGACCCGCGGCAACCAGGTACGCGCCGCCGACATCTTGGGGATCAACCGGAACACGCTCAGGAAGAAGATCACCGAGCTCGGCATAGAGCTGCGCAAGGAGTAGAGAGACAGAAACGGCAAAGCCGGGTAAAGATTGAGATAAAGTCTAAATCTTTGCCTTTATCTTTATCTTTATCTCAACCTTAACCTTAACCTTAACCTTAACCTTAACCTTGACCTGGAGGTTCTAGCCGTGACCCTGATGGAGAGATTTTTTCTCGATAGAGAGAGCGCACAACTGGTGGTGGTGGATGTTCAGGAGAAGCTCTGCCGCGCCATGGATGAGAAGGTGCTGGACAGGCTGACCAGCAACATCTCCATCCTGCTGGACGCAGCCGCCGAACTCGGGCTGCCGGCGATCGCGACGGAGCAGTACGTGAAGGGGCTTGGGGAGACCGTGCCGGCCCTGAAGGAGAAACTTCCCGCTAAAAGCCTGGAGAAGATGACCTTCAGCTGCTGCGGCGGCGACGGCTTTCTGGAGACGCTGGAGAAGACCGGCCGGCGGCAGGTGATCCTGACCGGGATGGAGACCCACGTGTGCGTTCTGCAGACCGCCTTGGAGCTTCTCTCCCACGGGTTCGTGGTGCATCTGGTGTGCGACGCGGTGATGAGCAGGCGCAAGCAGAACTGGGAAATCGCGCTGAAGACCCTCACCTCGGCAGGTGCGGTTCTTACTTCCACCGAGGCGGTTCTCTTCCAGTTGCTGAAGGTGGCGGGGACCGAGGAGTTTAAGAAACTCTCAAAGCTCGTGAGGTAGGGGTTTTAAGCGTTTCGAGGTAACGGTCTATCTGCCGCTTCTGCTCTTCGGTGACGGAGAGGAACTCGATGCCGAAACCCTCGGGCAACGACGGCTTCTTCCTGGCCTTCGAGGTGTTTTGCCAGGCGACGCGCCCCTTGGTCTGGATGATGGCTCCGACGGGATCGGGAAGCGCGAAGATCAGGTCGATTTGGCTGTCGGTATCCACCGCGACGTCTGCCGCAAGGTACAAGCCGTGCTGGCTCAGGTTCGAGGCGAACCCGGAGAGGGTGACGCCGAAGGCGCGGAACTTCACGTTGAAGCGGCAGTTCCCCCTCCTGTCGCGCCGGTCTATGGACGGCAGGAACTTGCGCGCCGAGTCGAGGAATATGTGGCGGTCCAGCGGCTTGGTGAGAAAATCGTCGCACCCAGCCTCCAGGCAGAGCTGGCGGTCAGCCTCTTTCCCCTCCGAGGTGATCAGCACTACCGCGCAGGAGAGCTTCGGTTCCCTCTTGATGGCGCGGCAGCAATCCGCGCCGTTCATGAGCGGCATGTTCAGATCCATGAAGACCAAATCCGGCCGCTCTGCCTTGCAGATCCTGAAAGCCTCCTGGCCGTCGCGCGCGGTGAGCACGTTCACCGAGGATAGCTGCAGGTAATCCTTCATCAGCTCTACGAACATGCTCACGTCATCGACGAGCAGGACCTTGCTTGCCACTTGTACCCCTTTTGCATGACATCGGCAGGAGCGGCAACGCCGCTCCTGCCATCAATGACAATCCCTTCCAATCAACCCTTCTTGACCAGCGTCTTGGCGATCACGTCGTGGTTCAGCCAGATTACGGGAGCCTTGGGCTCCCAGGAGCTGTCGAACATCAGCTTGCCCACCCCCTGGAATACCCCCCTGGAGAGGACCGCGCAGACGATCTCCTTCTGGTCGGCATTCAGGCTGATCAGCTCGGCGGAGGTGTTCAGCATGTACTCCTGCTGCTGCGGGTTGTTGTGCTGCGGCCAGCTGTCGAAGTCGCGGGTACCGGTCACCAGCTCGGAGGTGAGGTAGGTGTTGGCGATCTCCAAAAGGGTGTCGACGGTGGCCCCTTCGCGCAGCAGCGACTGGCACTCCTTGATGATGCTCTCGTCCCCCTCCGCCCTGAGCGCGCCTATCAGCGGGTAGAGGGAGTTCTCCACGCCGAGGAACAGGGCGCTGGAGTTGGTGAGGATTTCCGGGCAGTTGTAGACGGTCGCCTTGATCCCTTTCTCCCACGCCGCGATGGCGATGTCTTCCAGGCGGATCTTCGCCCAACCCTGGAGGTAGGGGGTGTACGACTGCCAGGTGCTGACGCCGTCGATGAGCACTGCGGTGCCGTGGTAGCCGTAGGCGGCATAGCTCACCTTCTGGCGGTCCCTGAGCCCCGCGGTCGCCTCGATCAGGTACTTGTAGGTGTCGGCGGTGACTTCGTTGAAGCTGACATCGCAAAGGCGCCCCATGTCGGAGTTCCAGAAGGCCTCCGAGGAGAGGAAGCGGTCACCCTGTCCCTTGAAGAGCTTGTTGAGGATCGGCATGAAGACGCGCGCCCTGGGGATGCCGCCTGCCATGGTGTGCACGGCCAGCACGTTGGCGCCGGCAGGGAGGAGTTTCTCGAGTTCGGCCACCACGGCGGCCAGGTTGCCGCAGAACCGCTTCGTGCCGCGCTGCCTGGAGTATTCGATCTCTGCCTGGTCCAGTTTCACCGACGCCCAGTCATCCGGCTTCACCCCCTTGAACCTGTCCACCGGCGAGATGCCGTCGCTGCCGGGCTCCATGTCGAAGCCGGCCTCCAGCGGGATGTTGATGATCTTGCCGCCCAGGTTGGCTTCGGCGCTCGCCAGCTCCTCGTCGTTTAGGGGGCGCAGCGTGCCGTCCGCGTCGCGTCTGCCGACGGTGCTGCCGATGATGGTCATTCCTGCGGCTTTCGCCTCGTCCACGATGCCGTTCGCGTAACCGCGGCCGAACAGCTCGCCGCAGAGAAAAAGTACGTCCCCTTCCTTAAAGCCGGCAGTGGCAGGGATCTCCTGCATTGCATGATATCTGCTCATCTGATTTCCTCTCTGTTGCATGTTTTTATCGATCAGTGAAGATCGACCGGACGCCGGTAACCGCTCCCGATGTCCCGTGTTGCAAAACGCCGTCTGTTCTCTATCAGTACTCGTCCCTGTTGCTCAGGTTTTCGAAGCGCGTGAACTCGCCGCGGAAGGCGAGGTCGACGGTGCCTATGGGACCGCTTCTGTGCTTGCCGATGATGACCTCGGCCTTCCCCTTGAGGTCCTCGTTCTCCTTGTCGTACACCTCGCCGCGGTATACGAACATGATGATGTCGGCGTCCTGCTCGATCGCGCCCGACTCCCTCAAGTCGCTCATCATGGGGCGCTTGTCGGTGCGCTGCTCCAGGCTTCGGTTGAGCTGCGAGAGGGCGACCACCGGGATCCCCAGCTCCTTGGCGAGCGCCTTCAGCGACCTGGAGATCTCCGAGATCTCCTGCTGGCGGGATTCCGGGTTAGGTCCCCCGCGCATGAGCTGGAGGTAGTCGATGACGATGAGCCCGATGTCGTGTTCCGCCTTGAGCCGCCTTGCCTTGGAGCGGAGCTCCATGACGCTGATGGAGGGGGTGTCGTCGATGAAGATCTTCGCGTCGTGCAACTGGCCGGCCCCCTTGGTCAGCTTGGGCCAGTCGTTTTCCTGCAGGTGCCCGGAACGAAGCCGGGTAAGATCGACCCGCGATACCGAGCAGAGAAGCCTCTCCACCAGCTGCTCCTTGGGCATCTCCAGGGAGAACACGGCGGCGGGGTAGGTCTTGTCCGCCTCGATGGCGGCGTACTGGGCGACGTTGAGCGCGAAGGTGGTCTTTCCCATTGCCGGGCGCCCCGCTATGATGACGAGGTCGCCGGCATGGAAGCCCGCGGTCAGCTTGTCGAGATCCGTGTACCCCGTCGGCACCCCGGTCACCAGCTCCTTCTTTTCGTAGAGGAGCTCGATGTTCTTGATGGTGTCCTTCAGGATGTCGCAGACCTTGTAGTAGGACGGGCGGAGCTTGTTTTCGCCGATCTCGAAGATGACCTTCTGCGCAGAGTCGAGGAGTTCCTCGACGTCCACCTTGTCCTCGAACCCCTGGGTGACGATATCGGTGGCTGCCGTGATCAGCTTCCTGGTGATGAACTTCTCTTTGACGATCTTGCAGTAGTAGGAGATGTTGGCGGCCATCGGGACGAAGTCGACCAGCGTGGCGAGGTACGCCCCTCCTCCCACCTCTTCCAGCTCACCCTTCTTTCTGAGGATGGTGGTCATGGTGATGAGGTCGCACGGCTCGCCGCGCTCGTTCAGCTCGATCATGGAGCGCAGGATCTTCCTGTGGTTCTCGCGGTACAGGTCGTCCGGGGTCAGGATCTCGAGTACGCGGTTGATCGCCTCGTTGTCCACCAGTATCCCGCCGAGGATGGACATCTCCGCCTCGAGGCTTTGCGGTGGCAGTTTTCTCATGTCGATCTGGTTCATGCAGCGACCTCAAAAAAGCAGCGACTCGCAGCGCATCGGCGCCGCCGGTCGCAAAGTACGGCGAAAGCCCCCTGGGAAAAGCTATTCCGTCCCCCTACCGCTCCGGGAGGGGCGGGGCGAGGGCGCTTGCCATCTGCGCGATCGCGAGGGCAGAGGGCAAAAAACGGTCGCGACGGGGGTGAAGCCACAGCCGTCGAATACTACCTGTATCCGTCGCGCGGGTCAACAAGTTTGCAGGGGAGCCCGTGTGAAATCCGGCTGTTATTGACCCAAAAGGCTTTCGAAAAAAGGGGAGGGTGCTGCTGCCGGCAGGCGCTAGACTCCGCACTCCTTCAGGAAGGCCAGCGACCTCAGCTCCCGGTCCAGGTGGAGGTCTATGGCGGGGTTCAGCAGCAGGTCGGCTTCCCTGAGAAGAGGCTCAGGGAAGAAGACGGCGCCAAAACGTCCGGTCTGCATCGCCCTGGCCAGCAGTTGAGCGGTCTCCTGCGACACGCCCCTCACCTGCAGCTCGGGCTGGTACCCGAGTATCTTCAGAAGGTTGACGGCAAAAAAGCGCCGGTCCGAAGCGGAGGGGGGAGCCTGGTCGAGCCTTTCCAGGTAGCTGTAGAGCAGGCGGAACAGGCGGGGGCTTGCTTCTGCCTCGGGAGTGAGCCTCTCGACCAGTTCGCAGGCGTAAGCTGCGCAGCCGATGTTGGCGAGATCCCCGCGTATGCCTGGGAAGATGCTGAGTATGTCTGCCGAGGCGAGGGTGGCGAGGCCGGTTCCCGAATGCAGTTGAAGCCTCAGGTGGGCGAAGGGTTCCAGCGCTCCGGCGAAGCGCTTCTTGCTGCGCTTTGCGCCGCGGGCGATCCCCTGCAGCTTGCCCTGCTCCAGTGAGAAGAGGGTGACTATGCGGTCGGCCTCCCCGTAATCGGTGAGGCGCAGTACTATCGCTTCTGCCTCGGCTGTCTTCATCGGTCGAAAGTAGCATCCAGGGAAGGATCAAGTCAACGCCAATGCGACGCCGCTCCCCGGTCCGGCCGGGAACGGGGAGCGGCGGGGGGGGCTACTTGAGGTTCATGCGGTGCAGCAAGAGGCCGAGGTAGCGGTTGAGGGGATGGGTCCTCGGCAGCGACTTGATGGGAGGCGCCTTCCTGGTCCCGCACCTTGCCAGCTCCGCGATGAACTCCGGCCCCCCCCCGAGTTGCACCCCTTTGCGCAGGGCATCCAGCCCCTTCCCCTTTTCGCCGCAAAGGATCCGCACCCTGCCGGCGTTCAGCAGGACGCGGACGCGCTCGGGGTCTTGCTGCAGCGCCTTTTCTGCCAGTTGCAGCGCCAAGCGGCAGTCGCCGCCGCTCTTTGCCAGGCAAAAGGCGAAGTCGGAGGAGGTCTCGGCGCTTTCCTCCAGCGCCAGTGCCTGCTCGAAGCAGCATCTGGCCAGGAAATAGAGCTGACGGTTTGCCGCTTCCAGGCCTTTCTGGCGCAGGTCCTGCGCGTCGGTCCCCGGCTGGAGCCGCCCTATCTTCTCGAAAACGACGAAGCTCGTCGGGGGAACGGTGTCGGAGAATTCCTCCCGGTGCAGAGCCACGAAACTCTCCGGGAGCTCGGGGAAATAGACATCGCCCTGGTAGTTGCCGTGGACGATGGTGAGGTAGACCCGTTGGCTGAGCGGCAAGGCTTCCCGGAAGAGCTCCCCGCCGCCGCAGATGAAGATCTCCTCTTCCCCTTCGACTGCAACCAGCGCCTGCTGCAGGGTGCGGTAGACCTCGCACCCCTCGATTTTGCGGCCGGTCCTGCTGAGGACGATGTTCCGGCGCCCCAAAAGCGGGTGGCCGATCGATTCATAGGTCTTTCTCCCCATCAAGACGGCGTGTCCCATGGTGACGGACCTGAACCTGGCAAGGTCCGCCGGGATGTTCCAGGGGAGCCCGCCGTTTGAGCCGATCACCCTGTTTTCCGACATTGCCGCAATCATAGAGATGATCATGAAACCCTCCGGGTCGAGCTATGGCCGTTACCGTCACCTGCCTAGCGCAGCGTCACCACCGTCACGCCGTCCCCGCCCTCGAAACGCTCGCCGGTCCGGAAGGAGGCGACCAGCGGGTGGCCGGAGAGGTAGCTTCGCACTCCCTTCATGAGGGCGCCGGTCCCCTTGCCGTGGACGATGCGCAACTCGCCGATGCGCTCCAGCGCGGCATGGTTCAAAAACGGCTCCAGCTCTCCTATCGCCTCCTCGACGCGCATGCCGAGCAGGTGGATGGTGGATGCGGGTTCGACGCGTTCCGCCTCCTCCTGCTTCGCCTTTTGCTTGCGGATCTTTTTAGGCTCTTTTCCCTTCGGCTTTAGCAGCGATGCCACGGCGACTTCCATCTCCATGCTCCCTGCCCGGACCCGCGCCCGTCCCGAGCGCAGGTCCACCGAGAGTATGGTGGCGTCGAGGTTGAGCGGTTTCACGAAAAGGACGTCGCCCACCTTGACCTCGTCCGCTGCCACACCCTCCTCGGGATGCAGCTCTTCCAGCGCCTGCTCGACTTCCCTCGCGGCCTGGTCCAGCCTTTCCTTGGACTCGCGTGCCTTCTCGCGCTTCGCCTCGTCAAGCAGCGCCGCTACTTCGCGCCGCGCCTTCAAGACGATTTGCTGCGCCTCCAGATAACCCTGTTCCCTGGCATCCCTCACGAGCTTTGCAGCCTCTTCGCTCCTGTCGACCAGATTCTGCTCCGCGCGGGTCACCTTTTCCTCCCGCTGGGCGAGATCCGCGAGGGTGCGCTCCAACTGCTCGCGTTTTTCCTTGAGATCGCGCAAAAGCGCGTGGAAATCCGCCTCCATGGTGCCGATCATGCCGCGGGCGAAGCGGATCACGCGCTCCGGCAGCCCGTAGCGGCTGGCGATTTCCAGTGCGTGCGACTCTCCCGGTTCCCCGACCACCAGCCGGTAAAGGGGGGCGAGCTTCCGGCGGTCGAACGCCATGGCGGCATTGACCATCCCCGGCTCCCTCTGCACGAAGCCGATGATCTCGGTGAGGTGCGTGGTGGCCACCACCAACGCTCCTTTGTCCTGCAGCTCCTTCAGGACGGCGCAGGCGATGGCGGCACCCTGTCCCGGTTCGGTCCCGGTCCCGAGCTCGTCCAGCAGCACCAGCGCGCCGTGGTCCGCGCGCTCGATGATGTTCGAGATCTTAGAGATGTGGGCGGAGAAGGTGGAGAGGCTCTCCTCGATAGACTGCTCGTCCCCTATGTCCACCAGTATGCTGTCGACCAGCGGGAGCACCGTGCCGGGGAGGGCGGGGACCGGCATGCCGCAAAGTGCCATGACGCAGAGCAGCCCCGCGCTCTTGATGGCGATGGTCTTGCCGCCGGTGTTGGGCCCCGTCACCACCATGACCCGGTTATCAGCGGCAAGCTCCAGGTCGAGGGGGATGACCTCCTTCCCCATCAGGGTCAGGATCGGGTGCCGGGCGGATTTGAGCAGGATGGCGGGCGTCCGGGAGATGACCGGCGTCTCGCACTTCAAGACATCGCTTAGCCGCGCGATGCTGTTCAGCACGTCCAGCCTGACCAGCGCCTCGAACTGCTCCAGCATCTGCTCAGCGTCTTCCCTGATCCAGTCGCAGATCTGCCTGACGATCCTGATTTCCTCCGCCCTCTCGTCGGCGACCAGGTTTTCCAGTTCGTTGGCGAGGCCGATGATCTCGAGCGGTTCCATGAAGGCCGTCTCGCCGGAGTTGGAGACGTCGTGCACGACGCCCGGCACCATCCCCTTGGAGTCCATGCGCACCGGGATCACCCAGCGCCCCGACCTCTGCGTGATGAAGTCGTCCTGCAGGAAGATGGCCGTGTGCCTCTCCCGCACGATCTCCTCGAGCCTTTTCTTGATCCGGGTGGTGAGCCCCTTCTTGCGGCCGCGGATGTCGGCCAGCAGGCGCGAGGCCGAGTCGAGGATCTCCCCCTCCTCGTTCACCGTGTGCTCCAGGGGGTTCAGGATGTCGGCGAAGCCGCTGATCGAGCCGGCCTGCGAGACGAGGAGCGGGATGTCGCCGCGAAAGCCCAGCTGCTGCGAGATGGCGCCCATGACGCGCAGGGTAGGGATGAAGCGCTGCAGTTCCAGGGGGGCGAGCACCGCGCCGGCCGGGCGGACCGCCTTGATCTGGGGGGTGATATCCTCGAACCCGGAGAGCTTGAGCGAGATGCCGAGCCGGGTGAGTTTTCTTATCTCTTCCACCAGCCCCAGGCGGAGCTCCATTTCCTGGCGGCCCTTGAGCGGAGCGATGGCGAGTGCGTCCAGGTGTGACGCCTCGCAGTGGGCGAAGCCGGCGACCGTCTCCAGTATCCTGTCGAATTCCAGCCGCTTGAGTGTTTCCCTGTCGATCATTAAAACCTCGGATGGAGATTGAGACTAAAAATGAGATTAGATAAAGATAAAGATAGAGATAGAGATAAAGATAAAGATGAAGATAAAGATTGAGACCTTGTTCAAGGGTTGAGATTACTGATAGGGATACGCACTTGCTATCTAAGGCAGTTGCTCAGTATGGGGATAGCGGCTTCAAGTGCCGGCTCATCCTTAATCTTTGTCTTTGTCTTTATCTTTATCTGCCTTTTATCTGTCTTTACCCGTTTCACAAAAACCACGCCACCGGGCTGAACAGCCGCTCCAGGACGCGCACCGACCACCCACGCCTCTCGTGCTCGTGCAGCACGATGGGACGTGCCCCTGCCAGATCGGTCTCCAGCATCTCGTCTACCTGCGCCCCGAAGTCGTGGCTGTCCACCACGACGTTGAGCTCGTAGTTGCGGTGGAAGCTCCGGAGGTCCATGTTGGCCGAACCGACCATGGTCCAGCTGCCGTCCACCAGCAGCACCTTGGCGTGCAGCACGGCCCGGTCCATCTCGAAGATCTCCACGCCGTTTCTCAGCAACTGCGCGTAATAGGTCCTGCTGACCAGGCGCACCAGCGGGACGTCGCTCTTGTGGGGGAGCAGCAGCCTCACCCTGACTCCCCGCCCGGCTGCCCGGAGCAGTGAACGGATCACCCGCGGCCCGGGGATGAAGTAGGGGCTGGCTATGATGATGCTCTCCGATGCACCCGCGATGGCGAGCCTGAAGGCGCTCCTGATGAAGGACCGCTTGAGGTGGGGCCCGCCGTTTATCACCGAGACCTTGGCGTCGCCGACGATCTGGGGGCGAGGCGCCGGGCTGCAGCCGCTGGGCGGGGTGCCGCACTCCCCGGTCCAGGTCTCCTGGAACAGCCTGAGGAGCTCAAGCCCCACTTCACCCTCTATCCTGAGTCCCACATCGCGCCACTTCGTGTGCTTCTTGCCAAAGCCTGAGTAGACGTCCGCTATGTTCATCCCGCCGGTGAAGACGCGCCACCCGTCGATGACCACGATTTTCCGGTGATCCCTCTTGTCGAACCAGGCGAGCCCTTTTCTGAAGGGGGGGGGATTGAAGGCCCGGCAGCAGACCCCCCCTTTGGACAGCCTCTTGAAGAACGCGGTCGGGGTGTCGAAGCAGCCGATGTAATCGTACAGGAGATAGATGCGGACCCCGCGCGCGGCCGCGGCAATCAGCGCATCTGCCACTGCGCGGCCGGTTTGGTCGTCGTTGATGGCATAGAACTCCATGCAGATGCTGGCTTCCGCCTGGGGGATCGCTTCAAGAAGCGCCGGGAAAAACTCCGAGCCGTAACGATAGAGCGTTGCGCGGTTCCCGAGGAAGGAAACCGCCTCCGTGTTCCTCCTGAAGAAGTCGAAGAACTTCGTCGTCCGGAACAGCAACTGCTTTCGTTTTCGGCGCATGCTGGTCATTGTCACGTTATCCGCTCTCTCCCGGAGACAAAGAAGCGCGGAAATAACGTCGATAAGGCATTACTTCCGCGCTTCTGGTGCTGCAACTAAAGGTGGGTCACCGATCAGACGGCGACGACTTCCTTCACGCCGGGAATCTTGTCCTTGATAGTTCTCTCTATCCCCATTTTCAGTGTCATGGTGGACATCGGGCAGTGGCCGCAGGCGCCGACCAGGCGCACTTTCACTATTCCATCGTCGGTAACTTCAACAAGTTCCACATCTCCGCCGTCAGCCTGCAGTGCCGGCCTGATGTTTTCCAGTACTGCTCTTACCTCTTCGGTCATTTACTCCTCCGTTTGTCTGGGTTAGCAACAGCTTGAGTTTATAGGAATTCTTCTCCAAATGCAAAGGCGGTCATGTGCGCCGCGCCCGCACCGTTCTAATTTCCGTGCACGCCCGGGGTGGTGAGCGGGTAGGGGGAGAGCACCTCGTCCAGCGCCTCCTCGCTCAGTATGCCGCGCTCCAGTATCACCTGGCGTATGCTCCTGCCCGTCTTCGCGGATTCCTTGGCCACCTCCGCCGCGGCGGCGTAGCCGATGCTGGGCGCCAGCACGGTCGCCAGACCGACGGACTGGTCGAGGAAGTTGCGGCAGCGTTCCTCGTTGGCGCTGATCCCCGCGACGCACAAGGTGGTGAACTGGCGCAGGGAGTTTTTCAGGAGCTCCATGGAGAAAAGCGCGTTGTACGCTATCACCGGCATCATCACGTTCAGCTCCAGCTGCCCGGCCTGGGCCGCCAGCGCGATGGCGAGGTCGGCCCCCATCACCTGGAAGCAGACCATGGTGGTCATCTCGGGCATGACCGGGTTCACCTTACCCGGCATGATGGAGGAACCGGGCTGCAGGGGGGGGAGGTTTATCTCCCCCAGTCCGGTCCTGGGCCCCGAGGAAAGGAGCCTCAGGTCGTTGGCGATCTTGACCAGGTTGACCGCGGTCCCCTTGAGGCTGGAGCTTAGCGCCACGAAGGGGTCCATGTTCTGCATCCGCTCGATGAGGTTCCCGCCGCGGGAAAGCGCCTGTCCGATTTCCCCGGCGAGCCCCTCGACGATCAGGTCGATGTAGGCCTCCTCGGCGTTCAGCCCGGTTCCCACCGCAGTACCGCCGATGCCGAGCTCCCGCAGTCCGGGCAGACACCTCTCGATGCCGGCGCGGTTGTTGTCGATGGCGGCGGCATAGGCGGCGAACTCCTGCCCCAGCCGGATGGGGACGGCGTCCTGCAGGTGGGTCCGCCCGGACTTCAGGATGCCGTCGAACTCCACCCCCTTGCCGGCGAGGGTATCGGCGAGGTTGCGAAGCTCCGCGCCCACCAGTTCCGCCATTTCCAGCGCGGCAAGACGCATCGCCGTCGGGAAGACGTCGTTGGTTGACTGGGCCATGTTGACGTGGTCGTTGGGGTTGACCCGCGAGTAGTCCCCCGGCTGGCCGCCGAGGATCTCGGCGGCGCGGTTGGCCAGCACCTCGTTCACGTTCATGTTGTGCGAGGTCCCGGCTCCGGCCTGGAAGGGGTCAACGACGAACTGGTCTGCCAGTCTTCCGTCGAGCACCTCCTGGCAAGCCCTTACTATGGCAGCGCCGACCTCGGCGCCGAGCCTGCCGGTCGCCATGTTGGCCTTGGCCGCGCACTTCTTGATCCTGACCGTGGCACGGACCAGCGCCTGGTGCGGTTTCAAGCCGGAAATGGGGAAGTTGACGACCGCCCTTTGCGTCTGGGCGCCGTAGTAGGCGCCGTCCGGCACCTCCACCGTCCCCATGGTGTCCTTCTCTAATCGGGTTGCCATGTCTGCTCCTTTGAGCGGGGGCGCAGCGGCAGAGATTGCTGCTTAGCGCCCTTCCAGAAGACGGAGTTTCTCGGAAATCACCCGCAGGTGCTCTTCCTCCTCGCGGCGCAGCGTCTCCACCATGCTCCTGCCTTCCGGGTCGGTGGTCTTGCTCAGCAGGTCGTCGAAGTAGGCGATCCCCTTCTTCTCGACTTCCATGGCCAGACGGAGCGCGTCGACGTCGCTGGTCTCGAACCCCACGCCGGCACCTTCGCCTTCGGGCTCAAGCGTGATGGTGGAACCGGCGAAGAAGACCCAGCGCCCCCCCTCGTCCAGCGCCTTGTAGAGTTCGGTGAGCTTCAAGTAATGCGATTCCTCGCTCTTGGCAAGCCACCTGAAGATCCTTTTCCCTTCCGGGTTGAAGGTTTTCTGTTCAGCCTTGGTGTAGAAGTCGAAGGTCTCCTTCTCTATCTCCATTCCGCGCATCAGTGCATCCAGTACAGACTTTCCAGCTTCGCTCATCGTGTCTCCTTGATCTTGATCTGTTTAGACGCGTCATGCATAAACATTTGCAGCACAGTCACGAAACACCAGCCTTTGTGTATCCGGTGCATCAGTATTCTATCTGCCACGGCTTGCTAGTCAATCTACCAATTGCTCCAGTGTGAGAAGTTCCTCCACTGTGCGCGTTTCGAATATGGCGCAACCCAAAGATTCAGGAACCGCCAGGTCTACTTGATAACGGTCGCCGACAAAGAGTGCCTCGGCGGGCTTTGTCCCTGTCTTTTCCAGTATCTCCGCGACTACCCTCAGATCCGGCTTGGGGAGCCAGTAATCTTCTATGGTGAAGATGCGGTCGATGAGGCCGGTGATCCCTATCTGCGCCATGATACGTTCCGAGAGTTCCCGGTTGTTGTTGGTGTAGAGGTGCAGCTGGAACCGGGTGGAGAGACGCTTCAGCAGCGCCGGGACCCGATGGTCGCGCTTCAGGAGCCTTTCGGGATGCACATCCGCCGCGAATCTCAGGTGCATCTGCACCAGGTCGCCGCCGAGGGCGACCACGGCCCGGCTGAGGGTGCCGCCGTGCCCGCAATCGAGGCGCGCCTTTTGCAGCATCGCGTCGGCCTCCTCCCCGGATATCCCCTTCAGGGAGGCGACGTAGCGGACGGCGCTTTGGTTCACCTCCTCGCCGAGCCTGTCGTCCTGGTAAAGGGTCCCGTCCAGGTCGAAGACTATCGCCTTCAACCCTTCCCGGCGCGGCGGCGCCACGGTCACAGCCCCATCCCCCATTTCCTCATGCAGAGCAGGTCCGGGTTGTCGACACCCTTGGCCTGGATCAGCACCTTGAAGGTGTCCCCCATCCCCCCCTCGGGAAGCATCAGCTTCTTGAGCGCCAGCCTGTGCTTCAGGCTTTCCTGCTCGTCCTTGGCCTCGGCCGCCAGCCTCACCAGCTCTTCCATGAGACCCACGCCGAGCAGGAAGCGGTACTGCTCGCCGTACCACGCCTTCCTAAGCCCCGCCTCTTCTCCGGCCTCGATCAGCTGGCTGAAGTTGATATGCGTGGTTATGTCCTGTTCCCCGACCAGCTGGTAGGGGTTTTCGTTGGTGCTGTGCCGGTGGTAGCAAAGCAGGGTGCCGTTTCTTCTTTGCGGCGTGTAGAGCTCCTGGGCGAGGTAGCCGTAATCGATGGTGAGGACGAAGCCTCGCTCCAGGGCCCTGGCCGCGGCGGCGATCCAGGCGGGCGCCGCGAGGTTGATCTCCCCCCTTTGCCCCGGCATGAGTCTCACCTGGAACTTGTCCAGGTACTTCTTCAGCTCGGGAGTGGATGGGGGGAGGAGCCGCTCCCGGAACCCGTCGGCGTCCGCGGAGACGAAGACCTCCTTGAGCCCCTCGTCGGTCATCTCCACGATGTGGACCGGCATGGCGTCGAAGAGCTCGTTGGAGATGATGCAGCCGGTGAAGCCGAGCTCCCCCGAGGCGAGCTCGTCGGGGGAGCTCCAGGCGAGCCTCTGCGCGTGGCTGGAAAGGCGTGCCGCCTGGGCCTCCTTGAGGGAAGGCTCCTTCTCGATCAGGCGGTAGAGCAGCGCGCTGTAAAGGGGGTGATTCTCCTGGGCTATCGCGTCCAGGATGTCCTGGGCAAGCTGCCCCCCGCCGGCGCCGGCCTCGGCGACGGTGAAGCGGGACGGGGAGCCTAGCAGCTCCCAGAACCGGGAGATCTCGCGCGCGATCAGACGCCCGAAGGCGCTGTGGACGTTCATGCTGGTGTAGAAATCACCTTCGGCGCCGACCTTGCGCCCGGGCGAGGTGTAATAGCCGAGGTCCGGCTCGTACAGCGCGGCCTCCATGAAAGAGGCGAAGGTGATATCGCCGCGCGTGCGGATGCGTTTGAGAATGATCTCGGCAAGTTTGGTCGTTGCAGTGGCGTCTGCCATTAGAAGCCCTCCTGAATCTGAAGGTTCTTTATATATACGTTACGAAATTGCTTGTCAATGAAAGGGGGGACGGAGGGGGAGGGAGCTGGAAGGTGTCAGGGCAGCTCCGGGTAGAGCAGGGCCGCCTCGCGCAGCATCCCCGTCAGTTCCTCCCGCAGCTGCGCGGGCTCCAGCAGTTCGGCGTGGGCCCCGTAGGAGAGGAGCCAGGAGAGGATCTCCATTTTCCCGCCGGCGTGGAACGAGAGAAGCAGCGACCCGTCGGGCTGCTCCGAGACGCGCTGCGAGACGTGCCAGACCCGGTCCCTGATGGCGTGGGCGATGGCGGCTGAGAAGCGTACCACCACATCCATGGGGGGCTCGGCCACGATGCCGAAGGCCCCGCCGAGCGCCAGCCCGGGGTGGAACCCCTCCGGGATCTCGAAGCGCTCCTTGCAGGCCTCGACGGCGCAGATCCGCTCCACCGCGAAGGTCCTGAGCGCCTGGCGCTGCTGTGCGTAGCCGAGCAGGTAGATCCCCCCTTTCTGGAACAGCAGGGTGTAGGGGTCGACGCGGTAGTCGACCGGCTGCTCCCTGCCCGGCGGGCGGTACGAGATGACGATCCCTTGCTGGTACAGGAGGGCGTGGCGGATCAACTGCAGGGATCGGGCGCAGCGGCTGTAGTCCCTCTTCCCCTGCAAAAGCGGGAGGGAGACCTCGGCGATGCGCTCCATGTGCGCGGCGAGGCGCGGCGGCAGGACGGAATTGACCTTCCTGAACAGGCTCTGCATGTCGTCCAGGAAAGGGGTCCCCTGCAGGAGGTCGAGCTGGGAGCGGAGCAGAGACAGCGTCATAAGCTCCTGCAAGGTGAAACTGATGGGCGGGACGTCCTTGAAGCGGGTCAGGAAGCGGTACAGCTTCCCGCCGTCCTGCCAGTCCGAGATGAGCGGGTATCCCGCCTCCTGGATGGCGGCGAGATCGCGGTGGATGGTCCGTTTGTTGACCCCGGTCTCCTCGGCTAGCTCGGCGACGGAGATGCCGTGACGCGCCTCGATGAGGCGGATCACGTCATGAACCCTCCCTGCCTGGGAATACCTGCGGGGGGGACGTCCCTTCCCGGTCACGGCTGGGACGGCTCCGCGGGTGCCTTCGGCTTGCGGCGCCGCGGACGCTTGCGCTTTGCCGCCTGCTCGCCGGCTCCCTGCTCGCCTGCTGCCGCCGGTGCGGGAGGCGCAACCTTCTCGCCGGGCTCGCCTTTTTGGGCTGCGCCTTCGGCCTTGACCGGGGGGCGTCTCGGCTTGTCGCCGGGGCGACCCTTGTCGCCGGGTCTGCCGCGATCGGAGGATCTCCCCCTGTCGCCCGGCTTGCCCCCCTTGCCGGCCGGTTTCTCGCTGCGGGGGCGGGGCGTCCTCTTGTAGTCGCTTACGAACATGTCGTCCTCGGCCCATTCGGTCGGGATCTTCTGCTTGATGAACTCCTGGATCGCCTCGATGTAGAAGGCGCCGTCCTCGTCGGCAAGGGAAATTGCCATCCCCTCGGCACCGGCGCGGGCGGTCCTGCCGATGCGGTGCACGTAATCCTCGCAGTCCTGCGGCAGGTCGTAGTTGATGACGTGCGAGACCCCCTCGATGTGGATGCCGCGGGAGGCGACGTCGGTGGCGATCATGATCGGGAGGGAGCCGGCCTTGAAGTCGGCCAGGATCTTCATCCGCTTTCTCTGCTCGACGTCGCCGGAGATCACCCTGCAGGGGAACTCGTTGGCGTTCAGCCGGTCCTGCAGGTACTCCGCCTCGCGCTTGGTGTTCACAAAGATCATGGTCCGCTCCATCCCCATCTTCCTGAGCAGGCCGAGCAGCAGCGGGAACTTCTCCTTGCGGGATACGTGATAGAGTACCTGCTCCACCCGTTCGGCGGTCATCTGCTCGGGGGTGACGGAAACCTTCTCCGGCATGTTCATGAACTCGTAGGCAAGCTCCATGACCCGCGGGTTCAGGGTCGCCGAGAAGAGGAGGTTCTGCCTCTTGTCGTAAGTCGGGAGTTTCCTCAGTATGAAGCGGAGGTCGGCGATGAACCCCATGTCGAACATCCGGTCCGCCTCGTCGATCACCAGCGCCTCGACATCCTTTAGGGAGTAGACCTTCTGTTTCAGGTAGTCGATGAGGCGCCCGGGGGTGCCGATGACGATGTCGGCCCCGGCCTTCAGCGCGTCTCGCTGCTTCATGTAGTCCACGCCGCCGTAGATCGCCTGGATGTTGAAGCCGGTGTACTTCCCGAGCATCTGGGCGTCCTTCTCGATCTGGACCACCAGCTCGCGGGTGGGGGCGAGGATGAGCGCCCTGGGGTGGTGTTCTCCGCCGCTTTTTTCCTGGTTCAGCAGGCGCGTGAAGATGGAGAGGAGGAAGGTCGCGGTCTTGCCGGTCCCGGTCTGGGCCTGTCCGGCGACGTCCTTGCCGGACAGGGCCAGCGGAAGCGCCTTCTCCTGTATCGGTGTGCAGTCGGTAAAGCCGGTCTCCTCGATCCCCTTCAGGACCTCCGCCGGCATCTGTAGCTCGGTGAATTTCATCTTTTATTTGTCCTTTTTTTGGCCTGATTTCAAGAGGATATAATTAGCACGTTGTTTGCAAAATGGCAAGAAAAGGCTGATTCGCCGCAGAGAAGGCAGAGATCGCTGGGGAATCTGGGCGGTTGAGGCGCGGCCGCCACCCCCCTTCACGGCGTGCCGGAGGGCTTTTCGGACCTCATGCCGTATACCTGGTAAAGTTTTTCCGCCCGCGTCCGAATAGGCATAAACCCGGGTCCTGCCGTCCACCGGCTCCGGACGGTAAAGCGGCTCAGGACTTCAAATCCATCAGGCTCAGAGGGTTTCACCATGTCTTTCAAGAACCAGAAGATCTCCGTCAAACTTGGTGCAGTGTTCGGTTTTTTGCTCCTCATCATCGTCCTGATCATCTGTCTGGCCCTGTTCGCCACCAAGAAGGTGCACGACTCGGTCGAGGCGATCGCCAAAGGGAACTACGCCAAGACGGTTAACGCTTCCAAGGCGTCGAAGGCACTCGATGACCTCTCCACCGCCATCATGGGGATGGTGTTGTTGAAGGAGGAAAACGCCCTGAGGGGTGAAAAAGAGAAGGTTGAAGCAGCCAGGGCGCGCTACGCCGCAGCGATGAAGAACCTGGAGTCGATGGAGGGCCGGGAGGGGAAAGGGCGTGAATTGCTGGAACAGGCCAAAGTGTTGCTCGTCCCCGCAGCGAATGCCAACAACCGCGTGATACAGCTGGCGCTGGAGCAGAAACAGGAAGAAGCCCTGGCCCTGCTGCTTGGCGAAGCCATCCCGCTGACGCGAAAGGTCCACGAAAGCTTCGAAGAGCAGGTGAAGTTGCAGGAGCGGGAAACCGACGCCGCGTACCTGGATTCGGTGGCCGTGTACAGCAGGGAGAAATGGGTACTGGTCAGCACCGGAGCCGCAGCCGTCCTCCTGGGGCTGCTGTCGGTCCTGTACCTGAGCCGCAACTTCGCCTCCAGGCTCAATCGCGTGGCGGATACCATGAGCCGGGTGGCCGACGGAGACCTGTCGGTGCAGCTGAGGATCTTCGCCAACGACGAGATTGGTGAACTGGGCAAAAGCATCAACCGCATGCTGGCCTCCACGGTGGCCATGATTGCTTCCATAAAACAGACAGCGACGGAGCTCTCAGTTTCGGCGGACCAGATGTCGACGGTGAACCAGCAGGTCGCGGAAAGCTCGGAGGAGGTGGTGGCACAGACGGGGACTGTCGCCACTGCCAGCGAGGAGATGGCAGCGACCTCGATGGAAATCGCACAGAACTGCTCTCTTGCAGCGGAAAGTTCTCGGCAGGGGAGCAAGCTGGCAATAGAGGGCGTTTCCGTGGTGCAGGAGACGGTCGCCGGCATGAACCGGCTCGCGGACAAGGTAAAGCAAGCGGCTGCCACCGTGGAGAGGCTCGGAACCCGGTCCGAGCAGATCGGGGAAATAGTGGGGACCATAGAGGATATAGCAGACCAGACCAACCTGCTTGCCCTCAATGCTGCCATAGAAGCCGCCAGGGCAGGCGAGCAGGGGAGGGGCTTCGCGGTCGTGGCGGACGAGGTGCGCGCCCTTGCGGAACGGACCACCAGGGCGACCAAGGAGATCGGCGAGATGATACGGGCCGTCCAGCTGGAAACCAAGGGTGCCGTCGCGTCCATGGATGAGGGTGTGCATGAGGTTGAGCGCGGGACAAGCGATGCCGTCAGGTCGGGCGAGGCGCTGGAAAACATCCGCTGCCAGATCGACTCCGTTTCCGACCAGATCAGCCAGATAGCTACCGCAGCCGAGCAGCAGATGGCGACCACCAACGAGATCACCGGCAACATCCAGCAGATCACCGAGGTGGTTCAGCTAAGCGCATCCTCCTCGCACAATTCCGCCGATGCCGCCAGGAAAGTGCAGAATCATGCTGGCCATCTGCATCGCCTCGTGGAGCATTTCAAGGTGGCGTCCTGAGACAGCCGCGGGGCGGGTTTTTTCCTGCCGGCGCAATCTTCACTTCACCGCAAAGCGCGGCTGTGATATCTTCCCCCCCGACAAAAAAATGCACGAGGGTATGATGACGCAGTCTTTTATTCACATCGAATCACCGAATTATCTGAAACTCGAAGACCTCCCCAACCCGCCGGACTGGAAGGGGGTGTTCGGCAACGACAACCGGCTGGCCCTGGAGATCGGCTGCGGCGTGGGCGACTTCATGCTGAAGACGGCGCTGGACCAGCCCGACACCAACTTCGTCGCCATCGACTTCTACAACAAGGGGTGCTACAAGACCTGCCGCCGCATGGACCGGCACGGTGTCAGCAACGTCCGCGTCCTGCGCGACGAGGCCAGACTCTTCGTCACGGACCGGATCCCCAAGGGGAGCCTCTCCGCGGTCTACATCAACTGCCCCGACCCCTGGCCCAAGAAGCGCCACAGAAAGCGCCGCCTGGTGAACCGGGAGTTCGTCGAGTTCCTGATGGACTACATGGTCCCCGGCGCGGATTTCTTCTTCGCCACCGACTTCGACGACTACGGCATGGACGTGGCAAACTTCCTTCCCGAGGTGTCGTCCCTGGAAAACAGGTTCGCGCCGGAGCTGTACCGGCACGAGTTTCCCGGCTACCACCTCTCCAAGTACATGCGCAAGTTCCTGGCGGAGGGGAAGCGGATCTACTTCATGCATTACAAGGTGAAGTAGCAGGCACGACGTCGTTTACACGTCGAAACGCCAGCGTTCGCAGACGAGCGCTGGCGTTTTTTTGTTTGCGCGTTACTGGCGGCGTGGCCGGGAGGACGTCCCCCATGCGACTGGCACCTGAATAAGCTTCGCGCCGCCAGCCGGTCAAATTTAACTGCCGACCGCGATACCGTACCGCGCGTTGAGGAAGGGAAAGGGGAACCTTTCGGCACTTTCGGGATGAGCGAAGCGGGATCTCCCGGCTAGGAAGGAACTGGAGCGCTGAAGTGATGAGAACCGCCACCCCTTCGAGCTGTTTGCCGCGCTCCGCCGGCTTGCTCCTACCCGAACTTTCGCATCAGGTGCCCCTTGAGCGTCGCCTCGAAGTCCGCCTCTTTGTCCCCCCGGTAGACAAGCGACGAGCCGATCTCGGCCGCCAGGATCGCGGAGAGGTACTTGCCGGGGAGCTGCTTGATGCGCTTGGCATACCTCGGCTCCTCCCTCAGCATGCGCGGCAGGTGGGAGAGGATCGCTTTCCGGTAGATGGGCTGCAGGCAAAGGTGCGGGCGGTTCTGGAAGAAGCGGTAGATGGTCGCGTAGTGCCCGTTTATCTCGCCGGAGAGCGCGTCTGATATCTCGGTGCAGAGCGCGCCCGGCTGCTCGCGGCGCCGCTTCAGGATGAGCCTCGCCTCGTCCGCCGCCCGCTGTTCCAGGATCTCCAGCACGTCCCCCACGTAGCGCTCCTTCTGCGCCAGGAACTCCGCCTCGCTAAGGAGCAGGTTGGCGATGATCTCGTAGGAGGATGAGATCACGCCGCACTTGTTGGCGGAGGCGTCGCGCATGACGATGACCCCCTTCTTCTGCAGCTGGGCGCGCGCCTCGGGAGTGATGAACGAGTTCGCCCCTTCCACGATCGCCGCCGTGGAGGGCGCGCCGTTGGGGAGCAGGTAGTGCTGCCAGTTGTCCTTGTCGATGGTCTCGGGCCTCCCCCCCGCCGGGATGAAGAGGTCGGTCTTCACGGTGAAGGGGAGGCTTCCGTACACCCTGGAGAACTCGTCGGTGGAGATCCATTCCTCCCTCAGCCCGTCCACCGTGCGGGTCACCTTCCTGAAGAGCTCGCGCAGCCCGTCCCGGCGGCTGCCGCCTCTAAAGAGCATGAAGCCGCCGGGGTGCAGCTTGTGCGGGTCGAACGCTTCCAGGTCCTGCTTCAGGACCAGGCGGGAAAGCTCCTTCCTGTCGGCCCCCTCCGGGTCGCAAAGGGCGGCGGTCCCGTCCAGTACCAGCTTGATGGCGACCTGGGGGGCGCGGCCCAGCAGGATGCGCATGGCGTTGCCGGCCACGTCGCCGTTGGGGCCGCCGGTGAATTTCACGCTGAACGGCTCGTGGTAGATGTCGATGCCGAGCTCGGCCATGGTGATCTCGGCGAACTTCACCACCCCCGTCGAGGTGACGCCGTACTCCTTGTGGTTTATCCCCACCTCCTTGCTGGACATGATGCCGATCCCCAGGATGTAGCCGCGCCGCTTGGAGATGCGCGCGATGTTCTCGATCATCGAGTCGTGCATGTTCTCGTCGGGGCCGAGCTCGATCGGTTCGTCCTCGCGGTAGTAATCGACCACGGCCGGATTCCTGGCCACGCCGCGGTCGGTCACGAAGATGTCGAGGAAGGAGTTGGTGACGCCGTGCTGCAGCTTGTAAAGGCGCCAGTGCTCCATCTCCCGCTCGCCCCCCCTCTGCAGGTCCGAGGCGTCCAGGATCAGCACCAGCTTCGACCCCCCCTCGTAGATGTCCTTGTTCTTCAGGTGCTGGGTGTGCGCGAGCACGAAGTTTTCCCGGAAGATCGTGTTCGAGTTGGTGATGAAGTCGTCCGTGTTGCGGGCGATGACGGTGCGCCAGCCGCCGCGGGCGATGTCGGAGAAGCCGATGTGGTAGCCAAAGCCGAAGCGGCTGAAGAAGAAGGTGACCCGGAAAGGGACGGCGGGGGGGAGGTCAGAGGTGGCGGCGCCGCCCAACTCGCCGAGATAGGCGGGGTCGAGCCTGAAGGCGAGCGCCTGCTTCTCCAGGACGAAGAAGTTGGTCTTCAGCGTGTGCGTGATGAAGATCAGGCAGCAGCGGTAGATGCTGCGGCGCACCTCGTCCAGGTAGCGGTGGCCGGTGTTGTAGCCGTCGACCGCCTGCACGGTCTCCTCCAGCACGGAGTCGTAGAGCGGGTGGCTTTCGGTGACCGCAGGGTCGAAGCGCGCCCTGAAGAGCTTCACCAGTTGCAGCGACATCTCCGGGTGCGAGTGAAAGGCGCTCTGCACGTCGTCCAGGCCGAAACGGTCCGGCTGGTTGTGCGCCAGGTTCGTGTGGCAAAAGGCGACAAAGGCGTTGGTGAGGGATGCTTCCTCCCCGGTCATCAGCCGCGTGGTGACGAATTCCCGGTAGGAGTAACCCTTGGTGGAGACGATCTGGGTGTTGTAGAGCTCCTGCTGCAGCCTGCAAAAGAGCTCCGACCCCGCCTCGAGCACCTCCCCCGAGCGCCTGTTCACCAGGAAGGTACCCAGGAAATAGGGGTGGACGCCGTTGGATATGGTGAGGCAGTATGCGCGGTTGACGCCCACCTCCAGACGGTTGAAGACCTCCATGAGCTGCAGCAGGAACCCCTTTTGCGGCGGGTTCCCGACGGCGAAATGGACCCGGGACACCTTGGGGTCGGTGGTCGGCTCCAGGTAGAGGTAGAGGCCGCCGCTTCTGCTTGCCTTTTGATGCAGCTGGAGCACCTGCGCTACGCGCAGCGCCGAGGAGACCCGGACGTAGTTTTCGTTGTTGAGCCACAGGATGCGCAGCAACCGGTCGAACTCCTTCATGTCGAACTCGGGGTAGCTCCTTCTCAGTTCGGCCGCCACCTTGCGGGTCAGGGGCCGGGGGAGCTCGACGTCCTTCCAGGCCAGGATCTCCTCGTTGCTTTTGCGGTCGAACTCGAAGCGCTGTATCTCCAGCGCCTGGTCGACCCCGGGCATGGGGCCGTCGGAGTGGGTGATCATCGCGTAGGAGATCTCGCGGTCCTGGAAGTGGCTGAGCGTGTCGTAGAGCGATCCGGGCGCGTTGACGCGGGCGACGATGAGCGACTTCTCGCGGTCGGCAAGGATCAGGCGGCGGTTGATGCGAAGCGACCCCAGCCCATGCTCCAAAAGGGCGAGGGCATCCGGTTCATCGCGCATGGCGGTAAAGAAGTATGGATTTATCTGCTCTCTCAACCATCTGCGGTTTTCTGAAAGCTCAGCTGAAGTAATCTTTTTGACAACAGGCTTGCTGCTCATACACAGTTCCCCTTTTGAACAGGAAATCGATCTCTGGCGATAGTATATCAATGGAAGTCGCGTTTGCTTAAGCATTTCGGCGCTGATTGAGAAAAGTTTAGAGACAGTGAGCTGTGTCTGCAATGCATTGTCGCGTGAAAGGAGCTGTACTCCGGCGACAAGTAACTCGTGGGAAGGCGTGTCCCCTCAAGCTCGGTGCAGCCGGGATGAACGGCGCGGGGAGAAACGCATTCAACCGAGGGATGGAAACCAGTTGAAAGAGCGGCTGGTAGTCGGTATGATGCTCCGATTGAAAAAAAGGGTTCACGGAGGCGCATTGCTTAGCTATCTGACTGCCGAGGTCCCTGGTGCCGGCGGCACCATAAAGGGAACCCCTGAGGATTTTATCGTCGAGGAGATCCCGGCATACCTGCCGGTAGGGGAGGGGGAGCACTGCTACGTTCACATCGAGAAACGCGGCATCGCCACCCTTGAGGCGCTGCGCCGCCTCTCCAAGGCGCTGGGGGTACAGGAGCGGGACATCGGCTATGCCGGCATGAAGGACGCCGTCGGCGTCACCCGGCAGACCGTCTCCATACCGAGGGTGGCGCCCGGGAAGGTGCTCTCGCTCGAGATCCCCGGGATAAAGGTCCTGTCGGCGGTCCTGCACGGCAACAAGCTGAGGCTCGGGCATCTGAAGGGGAACCGGTTCCTGATCAGGGTGAGGGGCGTGGCGCCTGGCGCGCTGGCAAATGCCGGGGCGGCGCTGGAGATCCTGAAAAAGCGCGGGGTCCCCAACCGCTTCGGTGTACAGCGCTACGGCGCGCAGGGGAACACGCACGCCATAGGTGCCGCGATGCTGCGCGGCGACTACAAGGAAGCAGTCGACACGCTGATAGGCGATCCCGCCGCCGTGGCCGATGAGCGCTGGCGCGTGGCGATCGAGGCGTACCGGCGAGGGGACCTGGCGGAGAGCCTGGCGCTTTTCCCGGGGCATTTCCGTGTCGAGCGCGAGCTCCTCGGGCGCCTGTTGCAGCGGCCGGACGCCTTCGACAGGGCGTTCAACGTCGTGCAGCCGCGCATGAAGAGGTTGTACCTCTCCGCTTTCCAGTCCTCCCTTTTCGACCTGGTGGTGGAGCAAAGGCTGGACACCCTGGACCGGATCGGGTTGGGGGACATAGCCTTCAAACACGAAAACGGCGCCTGCTTCCTGGTGCAGGACCAGGCTGCAGAAGGCGTGCGGGCCCAGGCGTTCGAAATCTCCGCCACCGGCCCGATGTTCGGCTGCACCATGATGGAGCCCCAAGGCGAGCAGGGAGAGCTGGAGCGCGGTCTGCTCGCAGCAGAGGGGCTCGCCCCCGAGAGCTTCAACCTCTCAGGGGGGCTCCGCATGGAAGGGGAGCGGCGCGCCTTGAGGGTGCCTCTTGGCGACGTGTCGCTGCAAGGCGAGGGGGACGACCTGCTGCTCGACTTCTCGCTGCCGCGCGGCTCCTACGCCACCTGCGTCCTGAGCGAGATCATGAAGACGGAATAGAGAATGGCATTGCCCGTACAGGGTGGAGGGGAGTTCGTTTTGAAAAAGCTGTTACTGAAAGCGCCCGCCAAGGTGAACTACCGGCTGGACGTCCTCGGCAAGAGGGCGGATGGCTACCACGACCTGCGCATGGTCATGCAGCGGGTGGACCTGTGCGACGAGATAGAGATAGCGCTCACCGAAACCCCCGGGATACGGGTTAAGTGCGGCAGCAAGGGAGTGCCCGACGGTCCCGGCAACATCGCCTGGCGCGCAGCCGATGCGCTGGTGAAGCTCTCGGGGAAACAGGTCGGCATAGACATCGGCATCGAGAAGAAGATCCCGGTCGCCGCCGGGCTCGGGGGTGGCAGCAGCGATGCCGCCACCGTCCTCATGGGGGTCAACGAGCTTTTGGAGCTGGGCCTCAGCGACGAGCGGCTCATGGAGATCGGGGTGAAGCTTGGCGCCGACGTGCCGTTTTTCATCTTCAAGAAGAGCGCTTTGGCGGAAGGGATAGGCGACAAGCTCACCGCGCTCGATCAGGTGCCGTCGTTGTGGGTCGTGCTGGTGAACCCCGGGATACACGTCTCCACCGCGTGGGTGTACCAAAATTTAAGGTTGACAAGCAAAGAGTCCGTCACTATAATCCGGCGTTCATATGGCAGCGCAGCCGAGGTTTGCGAGCTTCTTTCCAACGATCTCGAGCCCGTCACCTGCGGGAAGTATCCGCAGCTTGAAGAATTGAAGGATCTGCTGTTAGCGGCCGGAGCAAGCGGGTCGCTGATGTCCGGAAGCGGTTCCACGGTCTTCGGACTTTTCGAAGAAGAGCAGACGGCACGGCAGGCAGCGGCAGAAATAGCGAAAGAGCGTGGCTGGTTCACAGCCGCGGTTAAGACCATCTAGAAAAAATAGAATATTGGGGCGTCGCCAAGCGGTAAGGCAACGGGTTTTGATCCCGTCATTCCCAGGTTCGATCCCTGGCGCCCCAGCCAAATAAAGAGCAGGGGGTTACGTTAAACGCGTAACCCCCTGTTGTCGTTTGACCGCGTATGTGCCCTACCTCCTCTTCAATATTGCTACTTTAATATGTCACAGATGTTACCTACCTCACCTCCTGCCTCCCAGACCTGCACTATTTTGAACAACTCAACGAAACGCTCGATTGATCAGCGACAATTCCTCGATACCCCGCCTGCCCTCTTGATTTCAAAGATGCTCGTTGCTGCACATTGTCTATATAGTGGGAGTTATCGAAAGACAGTGCTTGTTTTTTCTTAATATTTTGTGTAGGTTGGGTGCGCGAATGGTTAGGTTTGATTCACTATGACTCTCAAACTATAAAAGTTTAAGATTGGATGTCTGGTGCCACAGCTAATTACTGGACGGGCAGTAACTGCTTTTTCTTTACTGAAACAAAAAAGCTGTTTCTGCAAGAGGCCTGCTGGGTACTAGTGCCCGACAACCTGCGCATGCTGTTGGCGCGGGATGGATGCAAACTGTTATGTCTCCTAAGGCGAGGGATCTGTGCCTTAGGACAAAAGGAGGTACCGGACCAATGGGCGCTGAACGTGACAAGGATCTTACAGACATCGCACTCTGCTATCAGGCGCTGGGCACCACTATCAGCGCTACTCCTGCGCAGTTGGAGCAGCATTACAAGTCACTGACGGAGGAGTACAAAAAGAAACTGCTTTCACAAGACCCCGCCATCAGGGAAGCGGCCAGGGCCAACCTTGAACAGGTCAGCGTGATGTACGAGAAGATCAAGGGTTCCATCACCTATCGCGCCATGGAAAAGGACTTTTTGAAAAATAGAGGAAATGCGGCCGA
>Ga0209317_1000496_pt1 | contig 46404 bp, 41 predicted proteins | sample RifGroB2_FD_183994 | JGI IMG/M metagenome (GOLD analysis project Ga0209317, IMG submission 183994) | Soil microbial communities from Rifle, Colorado, USA - Groundwater B2 (SPAdes) (version 2) | ecosystem: Environmental > Terrestrial > Soil > Unclassified | place: Rifle, Colorado | collected... | reverse complement strand
CGATAAATGCGGTTGACCAGAAGGCGCCCCCTCCGGCGCCGCGGCTGATATTGATGACGGCGGATCCGATTGGCGGCGTCTGGAGCTACGTGCTGGAACTGGCGCGCGGACTCTCGACTCACGGTGTGGAGATCGCCCTGGCCACCATGGGGCAACGGCTCTCCCCCGATCAGCGGCGCGAGATCGCGGACGAGGGGAACGTCACCCTCCACGAAAGCATCTTTCGGCTGGAGTGGATGGATGACCCCTGGGCGGACGTCGAGCAAAGCGGGGAGTGGCTCCTTTCCCTGGAAGCGGAACTGCGGCCGGACCTGGTGCATCTCAATGGCTATGCCCATGCCTCGCTCCCCTGGCAGAGCCCCTGCCTGGTGGTGGCGCATTCCTGCATGCTCTCCTGGTGGCAGGCCGTGCGCGGCGAGGAACTGCCGGCCGACTATCAGCAGTATCGCAGGCGTGTGGCAAAGGGACTTGCAGCGGCCGACCTGGTGGCGGCACCCTCGCAGGCCATGCTGGAAAGCATCCGGAAACTCTACCTCCCCCTGCCAAACGCCCGGGTGATCCACAACGCGCGCAGCCGCACAAAATTTCGACCCGGCAAGAAAGAGGACTTCATCCTTTCGGTTGGGCGCGTGTGGGATGAGGCGAAAAACATCACGACACTGGCCAGGGGCGCCTATGATCTCCCCTGGCCCGTCTACGTGGCTGGCGAGGTGGCGCACCCCGGAGGAGGGGCCGTTACCCTCGATGGTGTCAATCGCCTCGGTTTCCTGGAACCGGAAGCGCTGGCGCCCTGGTACGCCGCAGCCTCGATTTATGTACTGCCGGCCCGGTATGAGCCGTTCGGACTGACCGTTTTGGAAGCGGCGCTCTCCGGTTGCGCGCTGGTGCTGGGCGATATCCCGAGCCTGCGCGAGCTTTGGGATGGAGCCGCGATCTTCGTCGACCCGGAATCCGGCCAAGATCTGCAGGATGAGCTTTGCGCCCTTTGCGCGGATCGGGCATTGCTGGCGAGTCTGGCGGAAAAGGCGCTGGCCCGCAGCCGCAGTTTTACGGCGGCCAAAATGATAGCCGGTTACCTGGCCGTTTATCACCAGTTGGGGCAAGGAACGGGCAACACGCATTGCGGCTAGGGGAGAGCGGTGACGCGAGCCGCCTCGATTGCCCCCGAAGGAACGACCTGATGCGCATAATAATGTTCTACCATTCGATCGTCTCGGACTGGAATCACGGCAACGCGCACTTTCTGCGCGGCATCGTGACGGAGCTTGGCAAAAGGGGGCACCAGGTCAGCGTCTACGAGCCGAAGAACGGTTGGAGCTACAGCAACATGCTGCTCGAAAAAGGGGAGCATGTCCTCAGGCAGTTTGAGGAGGCCTACCCCGGGTTGTATGGGATACCCTACCGGCTGGACCTGTTGAACCTCGACGAGGCGCTCTCCCAGGCCGATCTGGTAATCGTGCACGAGTGGAACGAGCACGAACTGGTAAGGCGGGTCGGGGCGCACCGAAAGCGGCACGATCATTTCCGCCTGCTGTTTCACGATACCCATCACCGCAGCGTCACGGATGCCGCAGCCATGCATGCCTACGATCTCTCCGGCTTCGACGGCGTCCTCGCCTATGGCGGCACGATCCGTGACATCTATCTTGCCAAGGGGTGGGCGAATCGGGTCTGGCTCTGGCACGAAGCCGCCGACATCCGCGTCTTTCGCCCCCTGGAGCCGGCTGCCAAGGTGGGGGATGTGGTTTGGATCGGCAACTGGGGCGATGACGAGAGGAGCGACGAAATCCGCGAATTTTTCGTGGAACCGGTGAAAAGGCTCGGGCTGAAGGGGATGGTGTACGGGGTCCGCTACCCGAAACATGCGCTCGAACTGCTGCAGGAAGCGGGGATAGGTTACGGAGGATGGCTGCCGAACTTCGCGGTCCCGGAGGTGTTCAACAGGTTCAGGCTCACGGTCCACATACCGCGCCGGCCCTACGTAACCGCGCTCCCCGGGATCCCTACCATCCGCCCCTTCGAGGCGCTGGCCTGCGGCATCCCGCTGATCTCGGCGCCATGGGAAGAAAGCGAGTCGCTTTTTTCACCCGGCCTCGACTTTGTCTTCGCCGGGGATGCCGATGAGATGGAGCAGCAGATGCGCTCCCTGCTGGACAATCCGCAAAAGGCGAAACGGTTGGCAAGCCACGGTCATGAGACCATCCTGGCACGACATACCTGCAGCCATCGCATCGACGAGCTGCTGGAAATCTGCAGGGAACTCGGCATGACCGCGCTCCATTCCTGCCGCGGTAGTGGGCGCTTGATCGCGACGGGAATGCCGCCCCTGGAAATAGTTCCCAGCCTTTGCGGGAGCGCGAATTCCGGCCAGACAGACAAAGAAGTCTTCACGCTGATGCAAAAAATCGACGCCAACGGCAAAAAAGGATAAACATGGGCGCACCTCTTTCCATAGCCTTCTTCGGCTCCAGTCTCGTCTCCGCCTACTGGAACGGCGCAGCCACCTATTACCGCGGCATGGTACGGGCTCTGCACCGCCTGGGACACCGGATCACCTTTTACGAACCGGACGCCTACGAGCGCCAGTCGCACCGCGACATGGACGATCCCGACTGGGCGACGGTCGTGGTCTATCCGGCCACCGAGTCGGGAGTCTCCCGATCCCTGGAGGCCGCCAGGGGGGCCGATCTCGTCATCAAGGCGAGCGGGGTCGGGGTCTTCGACGAGCTTTTGGAGCGGGAAATCCTGCTGCTGAAGCGCACCGGCACCCAGGTCGTCTTCTGGGACGTGGACGCCCCGGCGACGCTCGAGCGGATCGGCAAGGATGCGCGGGATCCCTTCCGGTGCCTGATTCCCCGGTACGATCTGATACTCACCTACGGCGGAGGCAACCCGATCGTCAATGCCTATGGCAGCTTCGGCGCGCGGGTCTGCATCCCGATCTACAACGCGCTCGATCCCGACACCCACTTCCCGGTGTATCCGGAACCTCGCCTGGAGGCGGACCTCTCCTTCCTGGGGAACCGTCTGCCGGACCGGGAGAGCCGCGTCGACGAGTTCTTCCTCTCTGTGGCCGGGCGCATGCCCGGTAGGAGGTTCCTCTTGGCCGGCAGCGGATGGGGGGATAAGCCGCGCTCCGAAAACGTAGGCTATCTCGGCCACCTCGGGACCCGGGACCATAACGCCTTCAACTGCAGCCCCATGGCGATCCTGAACGTGAGCCGTGACGGCATGGCAAGGAACGGTTTTTCGCCCGCCACCCGCGTGTTCGAGGCGGCGGGCGCCGGGGCGTGCATGATCACCGACAAGTGGGAGGGGGTCGAGCAGTTTTTTGAGCCGGAGCGAGAGATTTACGTCGCCGGCAGCGGAGACGAGGTGGCGGAAATCCTGGACCGGCTCACCCCGTCAGTGGCTGCGGCAGTCGGGTCCCGTGCCCTCACCAGGGTAAGGGCGCAACACACCTATGAGCATCGGGCACTGCAGTTCGAGAAAATTTTCTCCGCGGGCTCACCGGGGAGGAGAGGCGCCGGGGGAGGGTCATGAAAATCGTCGTCTTCGGGTTGTCGATAACGTCCTCCTGGGGGAACGGGCACGCCACCACCTATCGCGGGCTGCTGCGGGAGATGGCCGGGCGCGGCCACGACATACTCTTTCTGGAACGCGATGCCCGCTGGTATGCCGCCCACCGGGACCTGCCTGACCCTTCCTTTTGCAAAACGCTGCTCTACAGTTCCCTGGAATCGCTTTTCGGCGATTACGGCGCCGAGATCCGGCAGGCCGACTGCGTCCTCGTCGGCTCCTACGTGCACCAGGGGATCGAGGTATGCAGGTGGGTGACGCAAAACGCCAAGGGGCTCACCGCTTTCTACGACATCGACACCCCGGTCACCCTTGCCGCGCTGGCAAAAGACGATTGCATGTACCTAAGCCGCGACCTGATTCCCAGCTTCGACATGTACCTCTCCTTCACCGGGGGCCCGACGCTGAACGAGATCGAGCGCCGCTACGGTTCCCCGGCCGCGCGGCCGCTGTACTGTTCGGTAGACCCGCTGATTCATCATCCCCTTCAGGTAGCGCCCAAGTGGGATCTCGGTTACCTTGGCACCTACAGCGGCGACCGGCAGCCCGGCCTGGAGCAGCTTTTGTGCCGGCCGGCAAAAGCATGGGGCGAGGGGCGCTTCGTGGTGGCTGGTGCCCAGTATCCGCCGGAAATCGCCTGGCCGAAAAACACGCACCGGATCGAGCACCTTCCCCCGGAAAGTCACAGCGAATTCTACTGTTCCCAGCGGTTCACCCTCAACCTGACCCGTGAGCAGATGCAGTTGGCGGGGTTTTCGCCCAGCGTGCGGCTGTTCGAGGCGGCAGCCTGCGCCGTCCCCGTCATCAGCGACCGATGGCCGGGGCTGGATCAGTTCTTCGTCCCGGGTGAAGAGATCCTGCTCGCCTCCGGTTCCGATCAGATGTTGGGCATCCTGAAGGATTTTCCCGAAGATGAGCGGCGCGCCGTAGGAGAACGGGCGCGCGAAAGGGTGCTTCATTCCCATACGGCCGCCTGCCGGGCGGAGGAATTGGAAGGATATCTTTACTACGGCTAGCGTGGGTTTCCCCAAATTACCCGTGCCAATCACGATGGTCCCGCCTTTCCCGTATTCATCCCCTTGAAGCTATGGAAAAAACGTATACGGATCGCGCTCCGTTTTTTCTGCCAACCGTTATGTACCTTGTGCTATAACCGTATTCGATGCAGGCCGATTGCGGAGGTTCCCACCGAATCGATTCATGGCGGTTGGCACGGCACGACGAGGTGCGAAATGAGCGGAAAAACTGACGGCGGGATGGAACTGGACGGAGCACTCTGGTTTCACAAGGCCGACCAGAAATTCCTGGGGGGCGACAGGATCGCCCTCCTGGAAAAGATAGGCGAGGTCGGATCCATAACCAGGGCGGCCAAGGCGGTCGGTATCAGCTACAAGAACGCCTGGGATTTGGTCAATATGATCAACAACCTGGCCGACAAGCCGCTGGTAGAGCGGCTCACCGGCGGGAAGGGCGGGGGGGGGACGACTTTAACCGATTACGGCAAGCAGGTGATCGGCCAGTTCAGCGTGCTTCAGGAGGAGCATCGGAAATTCCTGGAGAACCTGGAGGGGAGGTTGGGCGACACCGCAACGCTGTACCAACTTCTCAAAAGGATTTCCATGAAAGTGAGCGCCCGGAACGTCCTGGCCGGAACCATCACCAGGATCACCAAAGGGGCCGTCAACGCCGAAGTCGCCTTGACCCTCACGGGCGGAACGCCTCTGGTCGCCGTGATCACCAACGGAGCGGTCGAGAATCTGGCCTTGAAAGAAGGGGTATCGGCCTATGCCATTATCAAGGCAAGTTCGGTCATGGTCGGCAGCGAACTGCACAACGCCAAAATCAGCGCCCGCAACGTCATGTGCGGCACGGTGGTAAAGATCATCGAAGGCCCGGTCTCGACGGAAATCGACGTCGAAGTCGGCGCCGGCAACACGATAAGTGCGGTCATCACCCACGAGAGCGCCGGCAACCTGGGGCTCGCGGTCGGCGGGCACGCCTGCACCCTGTTCAAGGCCTCCAGCGTGATACTGGGCGTCAGCTAGCGTATAGTGAACGGGAGCGGCCTGATGCGCTTCTTTTTATTTGGGTGTCGTTGTAGTGGCGATGCTACAGCGACCGAAACAACTGCAGTGGAAACAACCATAAAAGGAGCCTGTTGATGAGTCGAATCTCCAGAATGCTGTCCCTGCTCGTAGCTCTCATCGCGCTGTCGGCAACCGTTTCGGTCTCAACCGGTTGTGCGGCGGAAAAGAAAAGCCTTATCCTGGCGACCACGACCAGCACCCAGGACTCGGGACTTTTGGACGTGCTGATCCCGCTCTTCGAAAAAGAGTGCGGCTATTTCGTGAAAACCATCTCGGTCGGCAGCGGCCAGGCCATGAGGATGGGAGAGAGGGGCGAGGCCGACGTGCTGCTGGTGCACTCGCCGGATTCGGAAAAGGCCTTCATCGCCCGGGGCTTCGGCATCAGCAGAAAGCTCGTCATGCACAACGACTTCCTTATCCTGGGACCGGCTCGGGACCCCGCAAAAATCCGCGGCTCGAAGAGTGCCGCTGAGGCGTTCAAGGCGATCGCCAGGTCCGGCGCCCTGTTCATGTCAAGGGGCGACAACTCCGGGACCCATGCCAAGGAGCAGGGTCTCTGGAAATCGGCCGGAATCGATCCCGAAGGGCGGAAATGGTACCAGCAGACCGGTCTCGGCATGGGCGAAACGCTGAACATCGCCGCCGAAAAACAGGGATATCTCCTTGCCGACCGCGGCACCTACCTGGCGCTGAATAAGAAAAAGCGTCTCGGCCTTGAGATCCTTGTGTCGGGCGAGTCGAAGCTGCTCAACATCTACCACGTGATTGAGGTTAACCCGGTCAAGTGGCCCAAGGTCAACAGTCCCGGCGCCAAGGCCTTCTCCCTTTTCATGGTCGACAAGCGGGCCCAGCAGGTCATCAGCGGTTTCGGCATCAAGGAGTTCGGCGCCCCCCTGTTCTTTCCCGACGCAGGCAAAAAACCGGAGTCTTTGGGGCTGTAAATGGACCTGATCCTGGAAGGCATCATCAAGGCGTTCAGGCTACTCCTCTCGCTCGACTCCGAGGTGCTGGGGATCGCCCTTCTCTCGCTCAAGGTGTCCGGGCTGGCGACCCTCTTCAGCATAGCCTTCGGCATCTCGGTCGGAACGCTGATCGCCCTGACCCGTTTCCCTGGGAAGAAGATCATAGTCAGCCTGGTCAACACCGGCATGGGCCTCCCCCCGGTCGTGGTCGGGCTTTTCGTCTCCATCCTGCTCTGGCGCAACGGACCTATGGGGTTCATGGAACTGCTCTATACGCCCAGCGCCATCGTCATCGCCCAGACCGTGATCGCCACCCCGATCGTCATGGGGATCACCGTCGGCGCCATGCAGAACCTCCCCGCGAATCTGAGGCTGCAGATTCTTGCTCTCGGTGCCACCCGTATCCAGCTGGTCTGGATGCTGATCAAGGAGGCGAGGCTGCCGCTTATGGCGGGAGTGATGGCCGGTTTCGGAGGAGTGATCTCCGAAGTGGGCGCTTCCATCATGGTGGGGGGCAACGTGAGGGGATATACACGGGTGCTGACCACGGCCACGGTCATGGAAACAGGGAGAGGAAATTTCGATATAGCCATTGCCCTCTCACTCATTCTTTTGCTATTCTGCTTCGTGATCAACTATTTCCTGACCTACATACAGCAGCGAGAAAGGCCTAGATGACACAGACACAAAGCGTGTTTGACCTGAAAGAGCTGAGGGTGGACCGAGGTGGCGTGCAGATCCTCGATATACCCTCTTTTTCTTTGCACGAAAACGAGTTCGTCACCCTGATAGGTCCCAACGGCGCGGGGAAGTCGACCCTGCTCCTCTCCATCATGGGGCTCATCAAACGCGACAGCGGCACCCTTAAGTACCGGGGGGAAGAGATCCGCTCCGAACCCGCCTGGCTGGAACTGCGCCGCAAGATCGCCATGGTGCTGCAGGAACCGCTGCTTTTCGACAGCACGGTCTACGACAACGTGGCGAGCGGGCTGAAGATCAGGGGAGTGGGGCGGGGCGAGATACGCAACCGCGTCCCGGCCTACCTGGAGCGCTTCAACCTGGCCGACATGGCGCAGCGTTCCGCCCGCAAGCTCTCCGGAGGGGAGGCGAGGCGCGTCAGCCTGGCGCGCGCCTTCGCGGTCGAGCCGGAAATGATCTTCTTCGACGAACCTTTCGCCAATCTCGACCCGCCCACCAGGCAGGCGCTCACGGACGACATGGACAAGATCATCCGCGAGAAAGGGATCGCCGCCGTGCTGGTCACCCACGACCAGTCCGAGGCGCTCCGCATGTCGGACCGGATCGTGGTCATGAACAGCGGCAGCATCGTGCAATCGGGCACCCCCGCGGCTGTCATTAACCGTCCGGTCAACGAGTTCGTCGCCAACTTCGTCGGCATGGAGACCATACTGGAAGGAGAAGTGCTCGCCAACCGGGACCAGCAGATGGCCGTCATCGTCGCAGGCCATGAGATAGACACCGTAGGCTGCGAGCTGCCCGGCGACCATGTCTATTGCTGCATCAGGCCCGAGAACGTCACCGTCAGCGTCAACAACCCATCGCAAAAGACCAGCGCCAGGAACACATACCCCGGGCGCATCGTCGAAATTTCATCCATGGGACCATTCCTGAAGCTGCGGCTGGACTGCGGATTCACACTAACGGCTTACGTGACGCGCGAGTCGTTCTCAAACCTGGGTCTTTCGGAGGGAAAAGGGGTCTATGCCTCCTTCAAGGCCACCTCGGTCCACCTGATACGCAGGCGCGCCGGCTGATATTTACGCCGGTTTCGGGCGATTTTCACAAAGGAGCAGTTCATGAAGTTTTCATCCCTCGGCCTGACAGAGGACTTACAGGAAGCGGTAGCCCAGCAGAAGTTCAAGCGCCCTTATCCGATTCAGAGGCAAGCCATTCCCGCCATTTTGCAGGGGAGGGACCTTCTGGCCATCGCCAGGAGCGGATCCGGAAAAACCGCCGGTTTCGCTCTGCCGCTCCTGCAACTGGTCCAATGCCCTGAACCTGGAAGGCGCAAGGCACTCAAGGCCCTGATCCTCGTGCCGACCCGGGAACTGGCCGCCCAGATCGGCGACGTCGTGCGGCAGTTTGGGCGCCACCTGACCCCTGGGGTAAAAACCGCCGCCGTGTTCGGCGGAGTCGCCATAAACCCCCAGATGATCGGCGTGAACGGCGTCGAATTGCTGATCGCCACTCCCGGCCGCCTGCTCGATCTGGTCGCCAGAAACAGCGTGCGGTTGTCGGAGGTCGAGATCCTGGTGCTGGATGAAGCCGACAAGCTGCTGGAGCAAGGTTTTCAGGATGAACTCGGGCAAATCCTGGCCCTGCTTCCCAAGAAGCGGCAGAATCTCATGTTTTCCGCCACCTTCGGCGAGGACGTGCGGCGACTCGCGATAAAATTGCTGCAAGATCCGTTGCAGATCGTCGTCAAGGAAGAGGTTTCGGAGCCGGATCTCATCACCCAACAGGTCTATTCCGTCGATTCGAGCCGCAAAGGTCCCTTGCTCAGATACCTGATCAAGACCTGCGACTGGCAGCAGGTGCTGGTTTTCGTTTCATCGCAAAAGCGGGCCGATAATGTGGTCAAGAAACTGTTCGACAATGGAATCAGCGCCGCGACCTTTCACGGCGGCATGAGCCAGGGGGGGAGGACATCAGTTCTTGATGCCTTCAAAAGCGGAGGGGTGCGGGTGCTGGTGGCAACCGACCTGGCCGCCCGCGGCATCGACATCAAGTTTCTGCCCCACGTGGTCAACTACGAACTCCCCCGGTCGCCCGCCGACTATATCCACCGCATCGGCAGGACAGGTCGCGCGGAGGCGGAAGGGGTCGCCGTATCGTTGATCTGTCCGGAAGATCTGCCGCACTTCAAGGTGATCGAAAAGTTGATGGGAAAGCGGTTGGCCAAGATCGACACGGCCGAACTCGATCTGGCGGGGTATTAGGACCAGCCGGGAGCTTTGGTTTGGCTTGATTGAAGAAGGCGCGTCGCGAGACGTGCCTTCTCCGGTTACCGGTTCGATCAGTAGCGGATGTTCTTAAACTGCAGTTCGGTATCGTTCCACTTGTAGATAATAAACCGGGCTGCGGAATAGGGATGGAGATTCAGCAGCTTTACCATGCCGTTTCCCGAAGGTACTTCCTTGAATATCATCTCTATGGCAACAGCTCGACGTCCGTCGACCTGAACGCCTCTGCCGGCATCAGAAGAGTTGGTCTTGTTGTCGCCTTCCCCGAGAAAAACCTCTTGCACTTCATAGGATTTGCCTTGTCTGTCTACCAGCGTGGACTTGGTGTATCGCGAAGATTGATCATACATTGCGAGGTATCGGGTTGATTCGGTCTTGTTTTCGGCATCTATCAGGACGGTCATCACTCCGAGCGACATCTTCACGGACTTCAATTTGAACCGGAAATCGTCCGTCTCGGCGGAATCTACGACAGAAGAGTCGCCGTCGGGAAGCGGGACGATTTTCGACGGTTCCGGCAATGCAATATCCTTTTGTTCATCTTCCTTTTCGGCTCGCAATTTTTCCGCAGCTACCAAACCCTTGGATGCTGTTTTGTCGACGGCCGGAGCCTTGGCCTCTTTCCGCGTGTCCTCTTTCTTTGCCGCGTTTACCTTGGTCTTGGATTTTGCTCCTTTCGCCGTCGCCTGGGCCATTACCGGCGGTTCCTCCGGGGTCTCCGAAACGGGTTCCTGGGCGTCGTCGAGCTGATTCTCCAGGGCCATCCGCACCTTGAAAGCTATCTTGACCTTGACGCTGTCTCCCTCATTGATGAATGAAACCAGTTTCACGCCGACGATCTTTGCCTGCGTTACCGCCTGCGCGGTGGATTCATCAACCAGTTGCCCGTTGCTGACGATCGTCGTCGTGGAGGAGTGCTGCGAGCGGGCTTCGTTCCTTACTTCCTCCAACTTGTCGATGATCGACTCGGATGCAGCCTCGGCCGGAGATTGCGAACCTTTGGGCGTTGTCAGCACGGTTTTCACGATGATGGTTTCGCGGACGCTGTTTTTCGCCTGCAATTCGTATTGTGCCGCATGAAATGATCTTTCAGCTTCTTTCCGGCTGGCGCTGAGCGACGCGAACCTTACCATCTCCTCTTTCTCGAGCTGAATTTCTTTCCTTGCCAGGTTCGTTGCCAGTGCTTCCTTATCAGAGCGGGCATTGGCGATTTTGCTCGTGAGAGCAGCGATTCTCTCCTCGATGGAATTCACCTGTTCGGTCAGACCCTCGGCGGCAAGCTTGTTCGTTTGGGCAATTTCAGCCAGAAGGATCTCTACCCTGGAAAGATCAAGGCTGGTCGTCTTGTGTCCGTTCTCGGCCAGAAACGTCTCCAGGTTATACATGCCGTTTTGGGCAAGGAAGGTTCCCAGGTTGTACATGGACCCGATCAGAGCAACCTTTACCCGTGAATTCCCGACGCCGGCTTTGCTTTTTAAGTTGCCGTGCGCCGGTTCCTGAAAGGGATACAATTCGTACCGTTTGATACGGAGATAGTCGGTACCCTTGCTCCCTTTCCGCAGCTCAATGAGAACGGGTTCCTCACCATTCCACTTGGCGGTACCCTCCGAGACGGCCCGGATAAAATCCTCGGCCAGGATGTTGTTGACCAGCTTCGTGTACGACTGGATGTAGACTCCCATGTCGGCAGCCATGACGGGGGCCGAAAGTTTGTCCGCCAGACTGTCCAGTTCATGCTTTTTGTCCTTGAACCCTCGCGTGTATAGGGCCGCTACCAGGGCCTCTCCCTGTTTTTCGGTCTTGAGCCATTTCTTGAGGGAATCCTGCTGTATTTTGATATCCTCCTCGAAGCGGGCCGTCTGGCTGTCGCAGTTCTCCATTCCGGCTTTTATGTTACCGATTTCCTTTCGCAATTCTTCAATCTCGGAGGACGTTGCCTGCAACTGAGTGGTCAGGTTGTCCCGCTTGTTTTTTGTTTTGATAAACTCCGCTTTGGCTGCGGCGACGCTGTTTTTGTAGGCCGAGTCCTCTTTCGCTTTCTCGTCGTTGACGACCCTAAGCGTTGCCGCTTCCTCCTGTAGCGTCGAGTATCCCTCCCGTTTATCCACCTCCGTCATGATGGTTCCCTTGACGGTGCGCTTGTTTTCGGTTTCCAGCGACACCCACTGACTTATGGGTTCGGCGTACCCCAAAGCAGCAGCCCCTGTAATAAGCAGTACCGTTACCAGGATCTTTGCATATCGTGTCATGGACGCACCTCCGGGAAATCGTAAAGACGTATGTATTAGCGTACGGATTGGCTGGGACTGGTATTTTAAGAGGGGTTACAGTTTTTTGTTCGATAAGATGTTGTACGATATCATCCAGATAATCCGTTGGCAATGGCAAGAACGGCGCAAAGCTTGGAGGTGCCGTGTGTTGTGATGCAGCTAAGTACGGCCAAACATTTTTAAATCACATATCTACCACTTCGGGGAAATGCTTCTTGCTTTGCGACACAACTTTCCCCTCTCCCGATTTTCTGTCATACTGCGCTGAAAGTAAAAGTGGTTGGCATCTCGGCACAGGGAATGGGGGAGTCCATGCACAACGGTAGCAATAACGATCTTTCAGCGCAGGAGCCGGCCGACTGCGGCACCGCGCAATGGCAGCCGGGCCAATTCCCGTACATACGGCAGTTGACCCCCGAATACGAAAAGACGATCAGCCAACTCCCGCTCCTTAACATCGATTCTCTTTTGATCCCTTCTCCCTACATCCTGGACAAATCCATCGACGTCGATTACGGGCACAGCTTCGTGTGGGATGAAAAGGGGGAACTTCTCGGTTATCTCCTGGTTTACGCTACGCCCGATCGGAAGAAATTCCATATCTACCGGCAGGTGACCAGTCCGTTCGGCAGAGGGAAGGGGATCGGCACAGCCTTGGTTCGCTACCTCGCCCATACGGTGGATCCCGACTCACATATCTACCTCTATGTTTGGGACAAGCTGATAAGCTCCATCGACTTCTTCAAGACCAAGGGATTCCGCATCGAGGATGTCATCGTCTACCGCAGGATGAAATTTATCCTGATGTCGGTGACGGCTCAAACGCTCAGGGAAAAAGTGGTGTCGAACAGGCGCCTGGACGTTTCCGTTGTCGAAGAGTTGAGCCGGGTGCGCCACGACGTGAAAAAATCCCTGAAGGTCCTCTCCGACATGGCGGCCATGATGTCGGTGGACAACTTCAACAAGATCACCGAGAACATCAACAGGGAAACCACGACTCTTCTCAACATACTTAACATGTACGAGGACAAGATCCACCTTTCTCACAAGGTTTCTCTCAAGGACCTGATAACCGAGCGCATAGTGCCTTTCATAGAGGCGGTGGACGGTTCCTGTGAAATAAGGCTTACCCTCAGGTCCAAAAGCGAGATGGTGACAGGCAGTTACATAAGCTACAGCCGGGCTCTGATAAATATCGTGTCCAATGCCTTGGACGCCATAAAGTCGGCGAAGAGGCGAGGTCTGATAGAATTCGTTCTGGAACAAAATGATGAGGACGTAATCCTGGCCATAACGGATAACGGTATCGGTATTGCCGGGAAACGGCTGCAATTAGGGGGGGATCAGCTACCTCTTTTCGTGGGCAAGTCGACCATGGCGGGCGAGGGGATAGGGACCAAGCAGATCTACTCAACATTCGGAGCGGACCGTATTCAGGTGGAAAGCAAGGAAGGGGAATTCACCAGGTGGACCATCTCGGTGAAGAGAAGCACCACCAGGGAAACGGTTTTGTTGGCGGAACTGTTCACCAAGTACGCCCGGTTCATGAAGTCTACGCAAAAGATCGAACTCACCAAAGAGAGCAGCAGGACGGAAATATCCATCTTTATCTGGCAACTCAGACAGATGGAGCTATTCAGCTACGACCTCATTTACCACTTCAGCAGGTACAATAACGTGCGCGACATCTTCCAAAACGTGCTGCTCTACCGCTTCGGCGGCAAGCCGTTCGAATTCCTGAGGGCCGAGCTGGATAAGTGCCGTATCGATAACAGCTCCATGAAGGCGTGGCTTCTGGGCATGACCAAGCGCATCATGAGGAATGAGAGTTACATCAGGCAGAACGTGCCTTTTGCCGAGTACAAGGACATACTGTTCCAAAGCTACGGCCAGGCCGCCGACCGCACCATGATTTTCACCATGGACCCGTCCAGCGGGGCGTTCTTTTGCACCGATCGGAAGCTCGCCGAGCACCTCGACTTTGTGCCTTACCTCTCGCGCGGCAAGGACGAACTACTGCGGGGCGAGTTGATCGGAGACGTCAGAAACGTCAACAGCCCCATCTACCTCGGCGTCTGGTCCGTAAAGGACCTTGAGGATCTGCACCGGAAATTCAGGCTGATCCAGACAGGAGCTCAACAACTGTTGCGAATGGGGCTTGTAAAGGATAAGCGCATTGCCTTCTACAACACCACGTACAATGCCTGTGAAAGCGAGATAGATACCTTGAAGACGGTAACGCTCGGGGAGATGGCGTCCCTTGCGGAGGACGACTACGGCCGGTTCTTCAGGTCCGGGGATGAGATGAGCGGCTTGGTGCTTACCGGCTGAGCGGAAAAAAACAAGCTGCATGCCCAAAGAGCCGAGCAGCGTGGGTCAGGCTACCCGATAGGGAATTCGATACTCATGGGGCCATTTCTGAAAATTTCAAGCTGGATTTCGGCAGCCATGGTCTCGCCTCTGGTGTTGGCTGTTTCCGTTCATGCTATTGTTGTGGATGTCCCGATTTATAAAGGCATCGAAGAGACCGACTCCGATGTTTTGCTGTTGATTGTCTACGTGTTGCTGGCACTGGTCTTTTCCTTTCTCTGTTCAGTGGCGGAAGCGGTGCTTTTAAGTCTTACGCCTTCTTTTATTGAAGGTCAGAAGGAAAATCACCCCAAGCGCGCCGCACTTTTGAAGCGGCTGAAACTGGAAAACGTGGACCGGTCGCTTGCGGCCATTCTGACGCTGAACACTATCGCCCACACGGTGGGCGCGATCGGCGCCGGGGCCAAAGCGACCGTTGTCTTTGGAAGCGCCTGGTTTGGTGTGTTCTCTGCAGCCATGACGCTGATGATCCTTTTCCTGTCGGAAATCGTCCCTAAAACCATAGGTGCTCTCTACTGGTCGAAACTCGCCGGACCCGCGGCGCTTTTCATCAAGACCCTCATCACCGTTCTTTATCCGATCGTCTGGATCTCGGAGAAACTGACCCAGTTTATTTCGCGCGGAAAGGAGATGCACAGGTTCAGTCGCGACGAGTTCATCGCCATGACTTCGGTCGGCGTGGAGACGGGGCAGATCCGCACCAACGAGTCGAGGATTATCAGGAACCTGCTCCGGTTCGAGTCGCTGAAGGTAACAGACATCATGACGCCGCGCACCGTGATCTTCGCACTTTCCGAGGAGATGAAGATAAGCGATTCCTTGAACCTGATATCAGAAGCCCCCTTCTCCCGTATTCCGCTCTACGTCGCGCAGATGGACAACATCACCGGTTTCGTCCTTAAGGGAGATGTCCTGGCTTCTTCCGCTCAAAGGCCGGGGGACGAGGAGCTCAAGAGCCTGAAACGCGACATAATAGCGGTTCCGGAGGCCGTATCCCTGCCCGCCTTGCTGGAGCGTTTTCTCCGTGAGCGCCAGCATATCGCCATTGTCGTCAACGAGTACGGAGGGGCGGATGGCCTGGTGACGCTGGAAGATTTGATCGAGACCCTTATGGGCATGGAGATCATGGATGAAACGGACAATGTCGAAGACATGCGTGCCTTGGCGCGGAGGCGTTGGGTAAGACGCGCCAAGGCTATGGGCATAGAACCCCACCGGCCGCTCGGGTCGGAGAAAGACGAACCTGAGGATGCAGCAGGACGGGATAAGCCATAGCCTTGACGTGACATGGATGCACGCTGAACGTAACCTGAACAGTTCGAGGCGAACAGCGCGACGGAGTTCCAGAGCCCATGCACCCTGTACCGAATAAACTCCCCTCGTTGCGCGACACGCTTCTGACCGCGATCGCGCCTTGTATTTGGGGAAGCACCTATGTCGTCACCACCGAATTGTTGCCACCCGACCGCCCGCTGATCGCCGCGGTTGCCCGGGTTCTGCCCGTGGGCATAATCATGATCGCAATGGCGCGCCACGCGCCGAAAGGTCACTGGTGGTGGCGGTTGGCGGTTCTTGGACTTCTCAACGTCGGAATCTTCCAGGCTCTTCTTTTCGTCTCAGCGTATCGATTGCCGGGCGGCGTGGCCGCAACCGTGATCGCCACCCAACCTCTCGCCGTGGTGATACTTTCCAGGACGCTATTCAATGTGCGGCATACCAAGCTCGCATGGCTTGCCGCGGCATTCGGCGTGATCGGAGTCGGTTTCCTGGTTTTAACCCCCTCCGCCCGCCTGGACACTTTCGGTGTCATCGCCGCCCTGGCCGGCGCAATCTGCATGGCGCTGGGAACGGTGCTCACCAAGCATTGGAATTCGCATCTGCCGGTAGCGTCATTCACCGCATGGCAGCTCGTCTTCGGTGGCCTTTTCCTTTTGCCGCTGGCAATGATGTTGGAGGAACCGGTGCCCTCGCTCACGCTTGACAACATGATCGGTTACCTCTATCTCGGGATTGTCGGTACGGCCTTCACCTACGCCTTATGGTTTTGGGGCCTCCGGCGGTTGCCTGCATCCGCCGTCTCCATGCTCGGGTTGCTGAGCCCGATTGTCGCCACCGCGCTGGGGTATCTGGTGCTGCGTCAAAGTCTGTCGATGATCCAGATGTTAGGCGCGTTGCTTGTCCTGGCGAGCGTTTGGGCCGGGCAGCGTCGATCGGCCGGGGTCGCCTAGGCTTGGAGGGCTAGGATCATCCACAATTTAAGCTTTTCTCGTCTTTCTCCTCCCGCGTGATGAGGCGCACCTGTCGTTCATAAAACAGGTAATTGTGAGCCCAGTTGAGAAGTACGAGTATCCGGTTGCGAAAGCCTATCAGATAATAGAGATGGAGCCCCAGCCAGACGATCCAGGCGACGAAGCCGGAGTAATTCTTTTCCTGGACGGTTGCCACTGCGGCATTGCGGCCGATAGTAGCCATGGTCCCTTTGTCCCGGTAACGAAACGGCGGCATGCTCTTTCCCAGATGGCATGCAACTACAGCCTCTCCGGCATACTCGCCTTGCTGCATCGCCACCGGCGCGACCATCGGCAGCGGCGCTTCGTCCTGGACCAGGTAAGCCAGGTCCCCGATCACGAACACCTCCGGATGGCCGGCAAGGGTCAGGTCCGGTTGCACCGGAATGCGGCCGCCGGCGGCTTTGGGGACGTCAAGGCGAGCGGCCAGAGGGGCGGCGCTGACGCCGGCCGACCAGAAAACGGTGTGCGCCGGAATCACCTTGTTGTCTTGCAGTAAAACCCGTTCCTCTTCGGCATCGATCACCCTGTCGTTCAGCAGCACTTCAACACCCATCCGCTTCAGTTTTTCCAGGGCATAACTCTGCAGTGTTTCAGGAAACGCCGCCAGCAGTCGGCCCGTCGCCTCGACAAGAATTATGCGGGGCACGGTGGCATGTAACTCCGGATAATCCTTGGTCAGCACGAAGCGGGACAATTCCGCCAACGCCCCGGCGAACTCAACGCCGGTAGGCCCGCCGCCGACGATAACGAAGGTGAGCAGGCCCCGCCGCCTGATGGGATCGAGTTCAGTCGCGGCCCGCTCGAACGAACACAGGATGTGGTTGCGCAGTTCTACCGCATGGTTTAGCTTCTTGAGGTCGAAGGCATGGCTCTCCATGCTCTTCATGCCGAAAAAATTGGTGATGCTGCCGGCTGCCAAAATGAGATAGTCGTAATCGATCACGCCGCCCGAGATGAAAAGTCGGCGCCCGGCCAGATCGGCGCCGTACACCTCGGCCAGACGGAAGTGAACCCCTTCCCAGCGCCGTATCATAGCCCTGATCGGATAGGCGATAGTCTCCTGCTCCAGGGCCGCGGTAGCGACCTGGTAGAGAAGCGGCTGAAAAAGATGGTAGTTCTGCCGGTCGACCACGATGACCTCCATCCCTTTACCCGCGAGGGCTTGAGCCGCACGCAGCCCTCCGAACCCCATTCCCACGATCACAACTCGTTTCATATCGCTTCTCCATTTGCCAGAAACTATCCTGCGCCCGGGAACGTTACGGCTTGTAATACATCAGTTGCCGCGCGTACGGCGCGACGCGCGCTATCAATTCCGCTTGTTCCGCCCGGGTCATGGGAACAAAAGAGCGGGCGAATCCGACATTTTGCTCGACCTGCTTCAGATCGTCGCAGCCTATGACGACGTTGCTGACCGGCTGTGAAAGGGCGAAGCGAAGAAACGGCTCCATGCCGCCGTGACCTGGGATCCGGCCGGCGAGGCCGCGCAGGTACACCTTCATCCCTACGATTCCCATTTCATGCTCCAACGCCACGGGGATGGCCTCCGCGATGAAGCTGCGGCGCTCCGGTTCCGCCGGGTTTACCGGCAGCAGCACGGTGTCGAACGGGAACAGCCTGAGGCATGCGTTGATGATGGCGGGGTCCTGATGGCCGGTGACGCCGATAAACCTCACCAGCCCTTTTTGTTTGGCCATCGCGAAGGCCTCGATGGCCCCGCCTGCCCCGAATATCTCCTCGATGTCGTTCTCCGAACGCACGTCGTGCACCTGCCAGAGATCGAGGTGGTCGGTCTTCATGTTGCGCAGGGTGTCGTGTAGGTGGGCGAGCGCGCCTATCTTGTCGCGGGCGTGGGACTTGCTGGTGAGAAAGACCTCGCCTCTGCGCTCACGCAGGGCCCGGCCGTAGTAGGATTCGCTCCCGTCGTAGGCCCGTGCCGACTCGCAGTAATTGATGCCCAGGTCGAGGGCCCGGTTGATGAGATCGTACGCCTGACGGTCGAAGCCGTGGGTGCGGAGGATTCCCTCCCCCCCGAGACCGATGATCGTCACCGCCACACCGGTCCTGCCCAGTTGTCGCCTCGGGATCTCCATGGGATCCTCCTTTGATCAGAGAAGTAGTTTGCGTAGAATCGGCGCAAGCGGAAACAGGTTGATTACGTTTCCGGTAGAGCCTTTCTGGATCCTTATTCAAGTCGCTGCCGAGCATGATCTGTGCTTTTGCCAGACAACAGTGTAACAGGTCGGTAGGGAGGCGAGCCTCGGAATGAAAGCGGTTGCAGTAAAGGCGAGCATCGGTGCGCCGGTAGGGGCGAACGCATTCGCCCCTGAACTTCACCCACCCGCCGAACGCCAAAAAAAAGGCGGAGCCCGATAAATTTGTTCATTGATCATGAAACGTTAGTGTAATATAGGCTGCGCATGCTCTGAATCTGGCTTGTTGCTGAATTCGGTGCTGAACCAGATCAAGGCCAAGCGAGACCCCATAACATGATCTGCCCCAAATGCGCCTTTGAACAATCCGCCGGCTCGAAGCTGTGCCTTCGCTGCGGTGTCATCTTTGCCAAAATACGCTCTGCACCCTCTGAACATAAAAGCGGCGCGCGATCCATCGTCGCCGACGGAGGTCGAATAGCTGAAAATGACCGACCGTCCGGCAAATTGGAGTATCCGCAAGAGAAGGAAAGTCCGATGCCGCTGGCGGGGCGCCTTGCAGTCTGGTTGGTGCTCCTGGTCTGGGGCGTGAAATTCATGCTTACCCCTGTCAGCGGAGAGGCCTTTTTCCAGTCTTACATGCACTTGGTCAATCTCCCCTTTCACGAAGCAGGACACGTACTCTTCTCTCCTTTCGGACGTTTCATCCAGGTGCTGGGAGGGACTCTCGGGCAGTGGCTCGTCCCCTTTGCTGTAACGATTTCCTTTCTCCGCAAGGCGGATCGATTCGCGGCATCGGTAGGGCTCTGGTGGCTCGGTCAGAGCTTCATGGATATAGCTCCCTACATGGACGACGCGAGGGCCGGCCGGTTGATGCTGCTGGGCGGGGTTACCGGAAGCGAAGTCGAGGATTATCACGACTGGGAGATCATTCTGACCCGCCTGGGCTGGATGCAGTACGACCATGTCATCGCGCGGATAACGTTCGGCTGCGGCGTACTCTTGATGATTACGGCCATCGTTTGGGGGGGATCGGTACTGTATCGCCAGAATAAAGTAAGGCGTTGTCCCACCCCCTAACCCCGCGGCCCTGACGGTCCGCTTTCCCTGCTGCCGCATCATTTACGGAGTCTTTAATGGATTTGTTGACCCTATTCGGTGTCGCTCTGGCCCTGGCCATGGACGCATTCGCCGTCGCTTTGGCCGCGGGTGCCGTTCTCAATCCCCTGACGGGGCGCCACCTGTTCCGTCTCGGTTTCCATTTCGGCCTGTTCCAGGCGCTGATGCCTATCGCGGGATGGCTGGTCGGCATGACGGTGCAAAAATGGATCTCGGCATACGGACACTGGATCGCCTTTGTGCTCCTTACGGTGGTGGGGGGCAGGATGATCCTGGAGGCGTTCGACGAGAAGGAAGACAAAGCCGTCTCCGATCCGACTCGCGGGCTCACCATGGTCATGCTGTCGGTGGCTACCAGTATCGATGCCCTTGCCGTGGGGTTGTCGCTTGCCCTGCTTGGCGTCAGCGTTTGGACGCCTGCTGCCGTCATAGGCGTGGTCGCAGGGGTGCTTACCGTAACCGGCATGTTATTGGGCCGACGCTTGGGGGACAACTGGGGCAAGCGCGTGGAGGTATGCGGCGGGTTGGTGCTCTGTATCATAGGGGTGAAGATCCTCCTGGAAAACACTCTGCTCAAGTGAAGGCTTGAGAATCGGCAGATATAAGTATCGCACCCACTTTATGAACCGGCTTCCCGCCGGTTTTTTTTTGACACAGGCTCGCCCTCTACTATAATGGGCTCTGTTAAAAAACACACATAAGGGATGGCGCCATGGGTAAGTTGGTTAACATGATTGGCATAGCGACGCTTTGCATGTGGCTGGCGGGATGTTACGGCATGCGCCCTTCGTCCGGGGGAGGCAAGCTAACCAAGCTCCCGGAATCTGGAGGACGTGCCATTGATATCGGGGACGTCGCCCTGCCGGACGGTTACAGCATGGAAGTAGTTGCGACAGGGCTCACCTTTCCAACCGGCGTTGATTTCGATGAGAACGGCGTTGCCTATGTAGTAGAGGCCGGTTATTCCTACGGAGAGGTATGGGAGGTTCCTCGTCTATTGCGGATAGCCGACGGTAAGGTCACACCGGTGGCCGAAGGGGGCAAAAACGGACCGTGGACGGGAGTCATCCGTCACGGCGGTTCATTCTACATCGCGGAAGGCGGGGCGTTGGAGGGGGGTAGAATTCTTCGCATAACCGACGAGGGCAAAATAAGCACCATCGTCGAAAACCTCCCCACACGTGGCGACCATCACGCGAACGGCCCCGCGATAGGGCCGGATGGCTGGCTCTACTTTGGCCTCGGCACCGCCACAAATTCGGCGGTGGTGGGGGAGGACAACCTGAAATTCGGCTGGTTGAGACGCTACCCCGATTTCCATGACACGCCGTGCCGGGATGTCACTCTCGCCGGGAAGAATTACAGCACGATCGACCTGTTGAAGGGGAGCGGCGAAGTCTCTACCGGCGCATTCGTCCCGTTCGGCACCTCGACCTCGAATGGAGAGGTGATAAGAGGGGGGGTCCCCTGTAACGGGGCCGTTCTCAAGATTTCACCGGCAGGAGGAGCGCCGGAATTGGTGGCCTGGGGTTTTCGCAATCCTTTCGGGCTGGCCTTTTCCCCGGAGGGTCGCTTGTACGTGACCGACAACGGCTACGACCAGCGCGGCAGCAGGCCTGTGTTCGGAGCCGGGGACCCGCTTTGGGAGGTGAAGCAGGGGACTTGGTACGGTTGGCCCGATTTCAGCGCGGGGATGCGGCTGGACGAAGGAAGTCAGTTCAAGCCGCTGCTCAAGCCCGAACCTGAACTGCTGCTCTCTGAGTACCCGAACATTCCCCCGCGTCCCGCAGCCGTTCTCCCGGTGCATGCATCTGCCAACGGCTTCGATTTCTCGCGCAGCGACAGTTTCGGGCATGGCGGCGAGGCCTTCGTGGCACTTTTCGGAGATCAGTCCCCCGGCACCGGGAAGCTGCTGGCACCGGTTGGATTCAAGGTGGTGAGGGTGGACGTGAAGACCGGCGTGGTTCATGATTTCGCGGTGAATCATGGCAGAAAAAACGGCCCGGCTTCTGCGTTTGGCAAGGGAGGGTTGGAGCGTCCCGTGGCGGCACGCTTCGATCCGTCGGGAAATGCTCTCTACGTGGTGGACTTCGGTCTGCTCAAAGAGACCGGGAAGGGATCCGTTCCCTTGCAAAAGACCGGTGTGCTGTGGCGCATAACGCGTGATCCTCAGTAAAAGGTTGCCCCGGAACTCCCGGCAGGCCCGGGGGCGAATGATTATTCACCCGTACCGGCCCTTCCCTCTCCTGACCCTGACAAACACGCAAGGGGAATTAAAACCATGCGACCTGTACTGCTTCTTGCTGGCTTATCGCTGATCCTGGTTAGTAGTGGTTGCTCTGCGCGAAGAGGCGAGCCCATATCGGGACCGCTGCGGACCGGCTCGCCGGAGGCGGCCCAAGGGGAAAAGGCTTTCATGGCCCACTGTCACAAGTGCCATCCCGGCGGGGAAGGGGGGCTGGGGCTGGCGATCAACAACAAGCCGTTGCCCGGCGTGATGATAAAAGCGATGGTAAGGACGGGATTGGGGGCAATGCCCTCATTTTCAAAAGAGCGCCTGTCTGAAGAACAGCTCGACAATGTCGTGGAGTACCTGAAGGTGCTGAGAAAAAAGTGAAGCCGGCTTGGCAAGTTCAGGGCTCTTTCCTTTTTTGACTCAAAATATCATATACGTTAAGATAAGCTCTGACAGGAACGCTATTACTGGTGAAGCCTGTTAGCCTCAACCGCTAAATCAGGAGAATTACGTGGAGGAAGGCCATGGAAAGGTACGTGGATGGTTTCTTGATACCGATAGCCAAGAGCAATCTCGGCCAATACAAGGAAATCGCAGAAAAGGCCGGCCGGGTGTGGAAGGAGCACGGCGCCTTGGAGTACTACGAGTGTGTCGGTGACGATTTGGAACAGGAGGAAATGGTTTCCTTCAAGAAAGCCGCCGGTGCTTCCGAAGAAGAAACGGTCATGTTCTCGTGGATCGTTTATGAATCAAGAGAGCACCGGGATAAAGTGAATGCGGCAGTAATGAATGATCCAAGGATCAAGGAGATGATGGACGCGGGTGCTCAGCCCTTTGATTGCAAGCGTATGGCCTTCGGCGGCTTTAAGACATTGGTCAAGTTATAGCCATAGGCGGAATCACAGGTTGAGTCCTGTTGAACTGAGGGGGCGCCGGTCACGGATCGGCGCCCCCTTTATAGCCTGTGTCCTGACCCTTTCGCAGACCGCATCCCCTCATCGCGCCAACCAGCAGTTCGTAATCCTTCAGGAGCGATTTTTGAAACCAACATCTTGTTGGAATAAATAAATTACAATCATCTGGTATGGAGCGGCTGATTTATTGTAGAAATGTAATCTTGTTGCGTCTAAATGCTAAATAATCAGCTGCTTTCACAGCTGGACATTTTAATAAGATTGCAGTAGTTTACTGAAAAAATTTTTAAAAAGGAGTAGATGATGCCGAATTGCGAGCTGCTTGAAAAATGCATTTTTTTCAACGATATGATGAGCAATATGCCCTCGACAAGCAACGTGATCAAACTTATGTACTGCGAGGACAGGCATCAAGACTGCGCGCGTTACATGGTGCGCAAGGAGTCGGGTATTGAAGGGGTGCCGATGGACCTGTTCCCCAACCAGACCGACCGGGTGCCGGGCATCTTGAAAAACGTGAAAGGATGAAACCGTGAAAGGCGGATATGGACCATGTGAATTGAAACCGTGAGAGGTGGAATGGAACCGTGAAGGGGAATGAACCCTTTGACGATTGTTCAGTTGCTATCGGTTGATCGGTCGCTACAATTGGGGTTTGTTGGATTGTATTCATCTAGGCTGGCGGACGCAAAAGGGGAAGGATATGGAGCGGCGAGATATAATCGAGCGGCTGAACGATCTGATCCAACTGGACGTGGATGCGGTAGAAGCATACGATCACGCCATCAAGCATATGGAGTACGCCGACATTCGCAAGAGATTCCTGGACTTCCAGGATGATCACAAAACCCACATCAGCGAGCTTTCCGCTTTTGTACAACAGTTGGATGGAAAGCCGATCAAGCCTAAGCCCGATTTGAGAGGGTACCTCCTGGAAGTTTTCACCGCTCTTAGGAGCGTGACCAGCACCCAAGGCGCCCTGGAGGCGATGAAACGGAACGAAACGCTCACCAACGAGAAGTACCGGGAAGCGGCCGACCTTGATCTGCCGGAGGAGTTCATAATAATCCTGAGAACCAATCTATCTCAGGAAATACGGCACCTGCAGTACATCGAGGAGATTCTCGACAACCCGCGTCGCGATTTGTAGCCGACATTGAACGAGTAGGGGAGTGGACAGAGAGGGTGTCGCCGGAAACAAAATAATGGGTCCAAGCTTAGAGCTTGGACCCATTTTATATTCCCAAGACTTATATTATATTCAGCAAGGCATTCCGGAGTTCTTTCTCGAGTAGCAATACCAGGTGAGGACGATGCAGCTTATGTAGAAGATGAGAAAGCCGTACAGGGCCGCCTGCGGTCCGCCGGTCATAGCTATCGAACTGCCGAAACCCTTGGGAATGAAAAAGGCTCCGTAGGCCGCGAAGGCAGAACTAAAACCGAGGACTGCCGCAGCTTCTTTCGCCGCGTCCGTCACCGCCTGGGCCTGCGCCCGGGGATCGTTTCCAGCGGCCGCCTGGCGCTCGGTCAGGAATATCACCGGGATCATCCTGAAGGTGGAGCCGTTGCCGATGCCGGTGGTGACGAACATCAGGATGAACATGGCGAGAAACCCCCAGAAATTTCCTTCCGAGCCCTGATGCGGCAGGTAGTGCAAAACGCCGAAAACCGCCACAGCCATGACAATGAAGTTCCAGAAGGTGACGCGCGCCCCTCCCAGTTTGTCCGCGATCCAGCCTCCCAGCGGGCGGCAGAGGGCACCTACCAGCGGGCCGAGGAAGGCGTACTGGGTCGGGTTAATGGCGGGGAACTGCGACTTGATCAGGAGCGGAAGACCGGCTGAATAGCCGATGAAAGAGCCGAAGGTGCCTAAGTAGAGCCAGCACATGATCCAGTTATGCTTGCGCTGGAAGATGATCGACTGCTCCTTGAAGGAGGCCTTGGCGTCGGCGATGTCGTGCATGCCGAACCAGGCGGCGACCGTCGCGGCTATGATGAAGGGGACCCAGATGAAGCCCGCGTTCTGCATCCAGATCTGCGTGCTCACGCCTTTGACCATTAAAGTCTGAGGGGCGCCCCACATCGCGCTGAACATGCCGGTGGTGATAATCAGCGGCACCAGGAACTGCATGCCGCTCACGCCGAGGTTCCCGAGTCCCGCGTTGAGGCCGAGCGCGGTCCCCTTTTGCGACTTGGGATAGAAAAAGCTGATGTTGGACATGCTGGAGGCGAAGTTGCCCCCCCCGAAGCCGCATAAAAACGCCAGAGTCAGCATGGTCGTGTAGCTGGTGCTCGGATCGCGGACGGCGAAGCCGATGCCGATGGCCGGGATCAGGAGCGAGGCCGTGCTGATGGTGGTCCATTTCCGGCCGCCGAAGATGGGAACCATGAAGGAGTAGAAGATTCGTAGCGTTGCCCCCGAGAGGCCGGGGAGAGCCGCCAGCCAGAAAAGCTTGTTGGCGTCGAAGCTGAAGCCTATGGCGGGCAGGTTCACCACCACGACGCTCCAGACCATCCAGATCGCGAAGGAGAGGAAGAGGGAGGGGATGGAGATCCAGAGGTTGCGCGCGGCGATCGCCTTTCCCGTTTTATCCCAGAACGTCGCATCCTCCGGGGTCCAGACTTTCAATAAGGGTGATGACATCCTTTGCTCCTTTTATGTACGGCTAAATTCAATGTTTATCGAAAAGCTGGCTTGCTAAAAGATCAGATTTTCACGGTGGAGAGCTGCACCCTGTGCCGCTTCTTCTCGCGCTGCATGTTGGTGAGCATCAGCAGGATGGAAACGCTGGTCATGGCGAAGAGGAACATGAAAGCGCTGCTCCTGACGCCCGTCAGATCGACCAGGGCGCCGAAGATGATCGGGAGCACGAAACCGCCCAGTCCCCCCATCAGCCCGACGATGCCGGAGACCACCCCTATCTGGTGGGGGAAGTCGTCGGCGATGTGCTTGAAGACGGAGGCCTTTCCGAAGCCCCAGGCGATGCCGACCACGAACAAGAGTGCTGTGAAGGCCCAGATGTTCAGTCCCAGGTGCAGCTTCATTTCACCGGTTACCGTCTGCACGGCGAGATCCGCTTGGGGATAGGAGAGGATGAACAGGCTGCCCCAGGAGATCCAGAGTATCCAGCAGGTGACCGTATGGGCGCCGAATTTGTCGGAGATCCAGCCCCCCAGGGCGCGGATCACGCCGGAAGGGAGCACGAAGATAGATGCGACCAGCGCAGCGGTTCTCAGGTCCAGCCCGAACTCGTTGATGTAGTACTTGGTCATCCAGAGCGACAGGCCGACGTAGCCGCCGAAGACGATGGCGTAGTACTGGCTGTAACGCCAGACCGCGGGGTCTTTGAGGGCGAGGAGTTGCTCCCGCACCGTGACGGAGGATGCGACCTTGTGCTGTGGATCCGAGTAGGTGAAGGCCCAGAACAGGCAGGTCGTAACCAGCATGGCCACGGCGTAGATCTTGGGAACCATCTGCCAGCCGTAGGCGGCGACGATGGAGGGGGCCACGAATTTGGTCACCGCCGCGCCGGCGTTGCCCGCCCCGAAAATCCCCATGGCGAACCCCTGCTTTGACTTGGGGAACCAGCGCGCCACGTAGCTGATCCCCACCGAGAAGGAACCCCCGGCGATCCCGACGCAGAGGCCCAGGACCAGGAAGTGCCAGTACTCGGTGGCGTCCCCCACCATGTAGATGGGGAGGATGGTGCTGAGCATCAGGATCAGGAACACGATGCGGCCGCCGTAGCGGTCGGTCCACATGCCGAGCGGCAGGCGGATCAGCGATCCCGACAGGATCGGCGTCGCGGCCAGCAGGCCGAACTCCGTCTCGTTGAGGCCGAGGGTGGACTTGATCGGGATGCCGATGATGGAGAACATGACCCATACGGCGAAGCAGACCGTGAAGGCGACCGTGCTGATGGAGAGTACGGAAAGCTGTTGCTGTTTGTGCGTCGGCATGGAACCTCCCGTACTGGAAATTGCAGTTCTCAATGGTTTTAAACGATGAAACCTAAACCTTGGACGCTGATTCGCCTGAAAAAACTGATAAATCAACGGTTAGGATCGATGAAACGATGAAATTTGATCAGGTAATCTGCGTCCCGTTGTTGCGCGTTCCTACTTCTTCGACCTCCACCGGTACAGAATCGGCGGATCCTTTAGGAAATCGATGGGCAGGTAGAGCATGTGCACCAGCTTGGTGAACGGAAGCACCGCGACGATCAGGAAGGCGCCGGCTGCGTGCAGCTTGAAGACGAGCGGCAGGCCGACGACGTAATCGAGCTGCGGGTTGAAAGAGACGATGGACCAGAGGTAGGGAACCGCGCTGTGCAGATACCACTGGGAACCCCAACGCATGAAATAGCCGATATAGATCCCGGTCCCTGCCTGAAACGCCAGCAGGTACAGGATCAGCCAATCGGAGCTGAAGGTTACTTTCTTGAGCATCCCGGAGTTGACGCGGCGCAGCAGCAACAGTACGGACCCCATCAGCGCGAAAAGCCCGAGGCCTAGCCCGAAGCTCTCCACCATGAGCAGGGTCTCCTGGTTGCCCAGGAAACGCTTGATCTGGCCAGGGAAGGCGAAGCCTATGATGTGCGCGGCCAGTATCGGAATTATGCCGTAGTGCCAGGGGTTGATACCCCAGAACAGGAACTTCCGCTCCAGGAACTGGGTGGAGTAGGCCGACCAGGTGAGCCGGTTGCTCATGAAGCGGTACGGCGTGACGAAGATCACCAGGGCCAAGGCCGCGTAGGGGAGGACTATGAAGATAAAGGCGTTCAGCATGTGGAAACCTCCCGGCAATCGGCGCTACAAAGAAGCCCGGCTGCCTCGACCAGGGTGAGCCAGGGGGAAAGGCCGCGCGGTTCGCAGGCCGCGACCAGCTTGTTCAGCCCCGGCAGGACCATCTCCTCTATGAACTCGCGGCGGAAGACGTCCTCTCCGCGCCGGGACAGGTGGGCCAGGAAGGAAAGCAGCACGGCCAGGTGGTCGGGGAGCTCGTTACCTTCAGGCTCGAAAGCGTGCCGGCCGTACTCCTGTTTCACCTTGATCATGTAGGCCCCTTTCTTCTGGTTGTCGCCGTACAGGTGGTGACCGAGATAGGGGGCCGCCGCGGGGTTGAAATCGAAATGGGCGACGTAATCTTCCTGCAGCTCGGCAAGGGTCGAGGTGCGCACCAGTTCCCCGAAGGGGGCGGCCGGCGACTCGATGCCGCTTTGCGTAAGAAACGCGTCGACGCTGTCGTAGCTTTGCTGCAACCGCTCCTTTGCTTCCGGGTAATCGAGGAGCCGGGCCAGGCCGTCATAGCTTTGTTGTATGCTCATTTACTTGCCTCCCCTGGTCTTCTTCAGGATGCCGAAGCCGGCCTCCCCCTTGCGCTGCTGGGGATCCTGCTCCTCGCGCTGCTGTGCGGGTATCACGTTGCGCTCGTTGTATCCCGCGACGGTGAAGAGACGATAGAGCCTTTTCACCGAATCCTGATCCAGTCCGGCTTCCTGCAGTACGCCGGGTTCGGCGGGAAGGCCCAGGTTCTCGCTGCGCATGTGGACGCGCAGGGCGATCAGCTTCTTCAGGGAATCCTCAATCACGCCGTGATTCCCTCCGGAGAGGAGGCTCGCCAGGTAGCCGATAGGCACCCTGAGCGTTTCCAGAGCCGGGATCATGCCGTGCTCCAGGAGCTTGTGGGTGTCGCCCCAGGTGGAGAGAACCGGCGAGAGCGACGGGATGTAGTAGGCCATCGGCACCGTCCTGAACTCCGGGTGCAGGGGGAGGGCGAGCCCGAACTCCTTCACCAGGGTGTAGACCGGCGATTTGACCGCGGCGTCGAGCCACTGGTCCGAGATCCCGTTCTTCCTCGCTTCCTCGCGTACTGCCGGGTCATGCGGGTCGAGGATCAGGTCGCGGTGGGCCTGTACCAGCTCGTCGTCCTTCTTGAGAGCCGCGGCCTCCACGCCGTCCGCGTCATAGAGAAGGACGCCGACGTAGCGGATACGCCCCACGCAGCTGTGGGCGCAGGCGTTACACTGCCCGGTCTCCACGCGCGGGTAGCAGAAGATGCACTTTTCCGCTTTGCCGCTGTTCCAGTTGAAGTAGACCTTCTTGTAGGGGCAGGCGCTGGTGCAAAAGCGCCACCCCTTGCAGACGTTCTGGTCCACCAGCACGATGCCGTCTTCGCCCCGTTTGTAGATGGCGCGGGAAGGGCAGGAGGCGACGCAGGCCGGGTTCAGGCAGTGGTTGCAGATACGCGGCAGGTACTGCATGAACATCGAGTCATAGGAGTCGATCACCTGCTTGTCCTGAAGGTTCATATCCTTGGCCGCGTAGATCTGGGAGCCGGAGAGGTCGTCGTCCCAGTTGGGTCCCCCCTGGATCTCCTCGATCTTCTTCCCCGATATCTGGGAGAAAGCCTCGGCCACCGGCTGGTCGTTTCCTTCCTTGGCGCCGGCCAGGTTCCCGTAGTCGAAGTCGAACGGCTCGTAGTAATCCTCGATCTTCGGCATGTTGGGCTGGAAGAACATGTTGGCCAGGGTCGGACCCTTCCCGAGCGCCTTCAGCTTCAGCTTGCTGCCGTCGACCACCCAGCCGCCCTTGAAGCGCTCCTGGTTTTCCCAGTGCTTGGGATAACCCACGCCCGGTTTGGTTTCGACGTTATTCCACCACATGTACTCGGCGCCCTTGCGGTCGGTCCAGATGTTCTTGCAGGAGATGCTGCAAGTGTGGCAGCCGATACATTTGTCCAAGTTGAAAACCATCACTATCTGTGCTCTTACATCCATATTGCGGCTCCTTCGTCGCCGAGATAAAAAACTATAAATGCAACTGTCCTTCAAAAGTTCCCTCCCCGGGAGGGGGAGGGGTAGGGAGGGGAACTCAGCATGTTCTTCATTGAAAGCCGAAAAACCCCCCCTCCCGCCTGCTTAGCGCGAAGGAGGAGCCTGCCCGCCGAAGCGCGTAGCGCGAAGGAGGGTTATTTCAGCTTCCTGATGACGACGTAGCTGTCGCGGTTCACCCCGGTCGGGCCCCAGTAATTGAAGTAGTAGCTAGACTGGGCATAGCCCCCCAGCATCAGGGTAGGTTTCAGGCGGATGCGGGACAGGCTGTTGTGCACCCCGCCCCTCTTGCCGCTCTTCTTGGATTTCTTGACGTTCAGTGTGCGCTCGGGCGCGTGGTACATGATGGCCGCCCCCTTCGGGATACGCGAGGAGACGATGGTGCGGCAGACCACGACGCCGTTGGCGTTGAACATCTCGATGGTCTCGTTGTCCTCTATGCCGGCCCCTTCGGCGTCCAGATGGTTCAGCCAGACCGCCTGGCCGCCGCGGGACAGGGTCAGCATCCTCAGGTTGTCGCTGTAGGTGGAGTGGATGCCCCACTTGCCGTGCGGCGTCAGGAAGTTCAGCACCAGCCCGGTCTCTCCCTCGGTCTCGTCGAGAAGCGCCGGGTCGAGTTTCCCCTTGAAGGTGGGGAGCCCCTCGTGGAACTGTCCGTAATACGGGTGGTCCAGGTACATGGATTGACGGCCCGAGAGGGTGCGCCAGGGTACGCCGTGCTCCACGTTCAGCGTGAAGGGTGCGTAGGGGCGCCCGTTGTTCATGAGCCCGCTCCAGATCGGCGAGCTGATGGCGCGGCGCGGCTTCTGGGTGACGTCCTCCCACTTCATGCGGAACTCGCGGTTCCCTTCAGAGATCTGGGAAAGCGGCTTTCCGACACGCTTTTCCAGCTTCTGGAAGGCGCGGTGCGCCAGTTCGCCGTTGGTCTCCGAGGCAAGCGAAAGGATCACGTCCGCCACCACCTTCTCGTCTTCCAGGTCGACGCAGGTCTTCCCGTTCCAGCTCCGGGTGGGGAGCTCCTTGAGCAGCTTCTCGTGCTCGTCGTCCGCGTCGTAGTAGTTGCCGTGCGCGCCCAGATGGCCTATTTCGGGTCCGAGCGACATGAACTTGTTGTAGATGTTCGGGTAGTCGCGCTCCACGATGGCGAGGTTCGGCATGGTCTTGCCGGGGATCGGCTCGCATTCGCCGAGCTTCCAGTCGAGCACCTGCCGCTGGGCGATCTCGCCGGGAGTGTCGTGCAGAAGCGGCGCGGCGATGATGTCCTTCATCGGCGTCGGCAGGTGCTTTTCCGAGAGTTCGCTTACCTTCTTGGCGATCATGCTGAAGATCTTCCAGTCGGACTTCGATTCCCAGGAAGGGGGGACCGCCGCGTCCATACAGTTCACGAAGGAGTGCATGTCGGTTGTGTTAAGGTCGCTCTTCTCGTACCAGGTGGCGGCGGGAAGCACGATGTCCGAGTAGAGCGTCGAGGTGTCCATCCTGAAGTTGAGGTCGACCACCAGGTCCACCTTTCCCTCGGGCGCCTTGTCGTGCCAGACGATGTCCTTGACCTGTCCCTTGGCGACTTCCTTGGCGGTGAAGCTGCTGTTGGGAGCGCCGATCACGTGCTTCAGGAAGAACTCGTGCCCCTTGGCGCTCGAAGAGATCGCGTTGCCGCGCCAGATGAACCAGACCTTGGGAGAGTTGCCCGCACCGTCCGGGTCCTCGATGGCGAAACGGGTGGTTCCCTTTTTCAGCCGGTCCACGAGCCAGGTGCGGATCTCGGCGTCGTTTTGGCAACCTTCCTCTTTCGCCTGTTCCATGAGCTTCAGCGTGTTGTCGTTGAAGTGCGGGGCGAAGGGGAGCCAGCCGAGCCGGACCGCCTTGGCGTTGAAGTCGGCCGTGTGCATCGGCATGTTCTCGCCGGTCTCCGGCTTGAAGTAGTCGACGAAGCTGCGGTCGTAGCGCCACTGGTCCGAGTGCATGTACCAGAAACTCGGAGTGTTCTGCAGCCGCGAAGCCTTGGTCCAGTCCTGCGCCATGGCGATGGAGGTCCAGGGGGCAAGCGGCGCCACCTTCTCCTGTCCCACGTAGTGCGCGAGTCCCGCGCCGTTTCTGCCGACGCTGCCGGTCAGGACCAGCGAGGTGATGGCGGCCCGGTAGAGCAGGTCGTTGTGATACCAGTGGTTCACGCCGGCGCCGATGATGACCATGTTCCGGCCGGTGCTCTGCTCGCCGTTGGTGCCCCATTCCCGGGCGATGTTTATAAGTGTCTGCGCGTCGATGCCGGTGTGCTTTTCCTGCCACTTCGGCGTGAAGGGGAGTTCGGAATCGTAGTCCCTGGGATAATCGCCGCCAAGCCCGCGGGATACGCCGAACTGGGCCATCATCAGGTCGAAGACGGTGGTGACGACCGCCTCGCCGTCCTTGGTCATGATCCGGCGTACCGGCACTTCGCGGATCGCGTCGTTCTCACGCTCGATGCAGAAGCGGACCTTGCGGGTCTCCTGGCCGAGAAAGGTCAGGGCTGCGTCGATCTCGGTCCCGTCCACCATGTCCTTCATGTCGAGGTTCCAGTTCCCCTCCTCCTTGCTCCAGCGCGAGCCGAGGCTGCCGTGGGGGATGCGCACCTCGCCGTCCAGGTTCGCGACGCAGAGCGTCCAGTCGGCGTGCTCGATCCCGCTTGAGCGCTCGAACTGGTCGGCCCGGAGAAATTCTCCCTGGCGCCAGGTGCCGTCCTTTTCCGAAAGCTTGACCAGGAACGGGAGGTCGGTGAACTTTCTCACGTAGTCCTCGAAGAACGGCACCTGCCGGTCCGCGTAGAACTCCTTCAGGATGACGTGGTTCAGCGCCATCCAGAAGGCGCCGTCGTGCCCCTGCTCCACCGGGAGCCAGGCGTCGGCGAACTTGCTCGCCATGGAGTAGTCGGGCGACATCACCACAACCTTGGTGCCGCGGTAGCGGGCCTCGGCCAGGTAGTGGGCGTCCGGGGTGCGCGTCATCGGTACGTTGGAACCGCAGAGGATGATGTAGGAGGCGTTGTACCAGTCCGCCGACTCGTTCACGTCGGTCTGCTCGCCCCATACCTGCGGGGACGCGGGGGGGAGGTCGCAGTACCAGTCGTAAAAACTCATGGCGACGCCGCCCAGAAGCTGCAGGAAGCGGGTTCCAGCGGCGTAGCTGATCATCGACATGGCGGGGATGGGGGAGAACCCGATCACCCGGTCCGGGCCGTGCTTCTTGGCGGTGTAGACGTTGGAGGCCGCGATGATCTCGGTGACCACGTCCCAGCTCCCGCGTCGAAAGCCGCCCATGCCGCGCTTGCCCGTGTAGGAGGCGCGCGCCTCCGGGTTCTCCACGATGCTGGCCCAGGCCTCCACCGGATCCGGGAAGCGGCTTTTCGCCTCGTTCCAGCGGTCCAGCAGCGCGCCGCGCAGGTAGGGGTGCTTCACCCGCATCGGGCTGTAGAGGTACCAGGAGAAGCTGATGCCGCGGGCGCAACCGCGCGGTTCATGGTTCGGGATGGAGCCGTCGAACTGCGGGTAGTCGTTTGCCTGCAGCTCCCAGCCGACGATGCCGTCCTTCACATGCACCATCCAGCTGCAGCCGCCGGTACAGTTGACGCCGTGGGTGCTGCGCACCACCTTGTCGTACTGGGCCCGGTTGCGGTAAAACTCCTCGGAGTCGCGGTTTTGCGGGGAGCGATCGTCCTTGATCCTGTCGTGAGACATTATTTAATTCTCCTCTTGAACAATATGGCGGCCACCAGGCAAAGGACGAAGAAGCCGAGCCCGGCCAGGGGATAAGGGTCACTCGACACATGTTTTTTGGCGGCTGCATCCTTGAAGAGCGCGGTCAGCGCCGTGATTTCTTCCTCGTTCAAGGGTCGCTCGGCGTAGATCTTCTTCATGACCGGGAAGCTGAGGCTTTTCAGCACGCCGCGCACCCCGTTCTCCCCCATCTTTTCGTGGAGATCGGTCAGGTCGGCGGAGAGCGTTCCATTGCTTATGCCGGGGTAGCGCAGGGCGTGGCAGGAGACGCAGGAAGCCCCTCCGTTAACGAAGCGCTGTTTCCCGGTGAAAAGGTCGTGACCGGCTGCCAGTAGCTCCTTGGTGACCACCAGTTCCGCTTGCTTCGGCGCCTCCGCAGGGGGTGCCTCGCCGGCGCCTGAAGCCGGAGCAGCATTGCCGCCGCCTGCCAGATAGGCTAAGATCTTTTCCGCATCACTGCGGCTCACGCCGACGTTGGGCATCTCGAAGCCGTACTGCTCGATCAGTTTCAGCTGGATAGGATCTTTTTCCGCCGTCAGTTTCTCCGGCTCTGCTATGACCCTGATGAGCCAATCCGGGGAGCGCTTGGCGGTGATACCCTTCAGATCAGGTCCGCCGCTGTCGCCGCCACCTATGGTGTGGCAGCTGGCGCACTGCTCGTCGAAGAGCTCCTTGCCCGCGTCCGCACGGGCGTTGCCGGCTGCCGCCAAGAGCACCAGCAGGAAAAGATAGCGGCGAAGCGTAGTGAATTTCTGGGCCATGGGGGGAATCTCCTTGTCGCTTCTATCTGATGGAAAATTGAAAATGGAAGCCTGTCGCGGGTATAAAACTGCTGCGAAGATGCGATGCCGGTGGAGACGGTCTCATCGGTAAAGTGGAGGCCGAAACTGCCTGTGAACTTAGAACACTATTTTGGAAAGGTTCTTGACCTAGGTCAAAAAAGGCGAGATAGCACAGCGGGCAAATGAGGGAAGAGTGCGTTGTCTGGCTTTAATGATGAAGGCGGAATGAGCTAACGAATTGATGTTACTATTTCATCCCAGCGGGAAGCGTCATTCCTGTCGCGATTTACCGCAGCTTTTCGCGAATACACTCCTGCGGAAGAAAAGGCACAGCCTGTCCCGGCAGGATGCCGATCCAAGGAATGCAAAAGGGGTAGGGGGTAGTAAGTAGAAAGATCCGGATGCGCCATGCCCAATGCCGGTCAAACGACGAGAAGCGGCAAAACTCCTCGCTTGTTTTATAACTGATGTGGTTATACCAAAATCGCATAACGGCCTGCAACACATTTTTTACGCACTACGGGATCGCCTTGATTATCGGTAGAGATCGGGGATTGGTCCTGGAGCAAATCGCGGCAGGAATGCCGCTGCAAAATTCATCGCTAACCTGATTTCCAGCAGCCTCTCTGTCCCTTCAACGTCAGGAGAAGCCTCTCCGCATGATGTGAAAAGGGAATAAACACCTCAACTTCGGGAGTCCTATGAAGAAAATTCTCGTATGTGTCAACGACATGATGCAGTGGAACTACAGCTATTTCCTGTCCGAGCCGATGGGGGAGAACTTCGACCCCGACTTCAGGCCCGAATTGACCCCGAAGGAGATGTTGGAATTGGGCGTTTTCGGCGGGAAGTACATGACCGATTGCAGCGAAGAGTTCCCCAAAGAGTGGTTTGCCGATGCCAGGCTCTGTCACGAACGCCATGTTCCCGCACTGAACTTGTTCGGCGTCAACGCCTCGAAGCCGCTCTCTTATTGGCGGGAAAAGGGGTGGATCCACGGCGACGACCCGCGCGGGTGGTTTCAGTGGTACTGCCGGTACTACATGGGGAGGAGATGCGCCGATGACGTTCGGCAGATCAAGAGATGGAAGGCGATGACCCGGCATATCGCCCAGTTGCGCAAGAACTGCCCTGAAGGAGTCCTGTCCTGCCGGAGAAAACAGCGGCAGGCGCTTTTGCACTGGGCCTACGACAGCAGGAAAATCTGAATCCAGCGACCAAGAAATTCACGATTTCCCGTCCCGTCACCCTCCGATCAGCACGGTCGGCGCGCCAGGGGGCATTATGACTCCCCCCGCCGCAGTCGGATCGCCGATTCTAGCCGCAGGCATCCCCCCGATGATGACCGTCGCGGAGCCCTTAACAACGGCGTCCGCCCCGCAGGTATCCCCCATGAGCGCCGCCGGAAGGCCACCGATCAGAACGGTCGGCGAACCGGGCGGGATGATAGGCATCGGTATCCCTTGCGTCGCCGTGCTGACGATCATGTCTGAAACGCGAGCCGCTGGAAGCATGATGAAGTTCTCCTGCATAAGCATGTACTAACCCGTTACGCAAAGGACGCCGAGTATCCGCGAAGGACGCCAGGAGATCTTTTGAGTAACGGCTTAAGCTTTAAAATCAAGATCCTTGCCTGCTTTTCTTTGCGTAACTTCGCGGATACTTCGCGCTCTTCGCGTAACTGGTTTATTGTCAATTGTCAATCGTCAATTGTCAATTGTCAATCGTCAATTGTCAATTGTCAATTGTCAATTGTCAATTGTCAATTGTCAATTGAATGGCGGCATCTACTGTCTTAACTTTCACACCTCCTCCATCTTGTAGCCGAAACCGCGTACGGTTTTTATCATTTCTCCGGCCTCTCCCATCTTGGTGCGCAAGCGGGTTATATGGGTGTCGACCGTGCGGGTGTCTTCCACGAAGTTGTATCCCCAGACATCGCGCAGCAGCACCTCCCTGCTCTGTACCCTGCCGAGCCGTTTCACCAGGGTATGCAGCAGCTTGAATTCGGTCGTGGTGAAAGTCGCCTCCGCGCCGTTTACGAACACCAGGTGCCGCTCGGTGTCGATGCGGATGGCGCCGACCTCGATTACCGGGTTAGTTGAAACGTCTGCTGCCGAACGGCGCAGTACCGCCCTCACTCTCAGCAGGAGTTCCCTGGTGGAGAACGGCTTTACCACGTAGTCTTCGGCGCCGACCTCGAAGCCCACCACCTTGTCGATTTCCTCACCCTTCGCCGTCAGCATCAGAACCGGGATATGAGCGGTCTTGTTGCTCGCCTTAAGGCACTTGCAGACCTCCGTTCCCAGCATGCCGGGAAGCATCAGGTCGAGGAGGATCAGGTCCGGCTTGACCCGATCGGCGGATTTGAGACCCTCGATCCCGTCCGCCGCGATGACCGTCCTGTAACCCTCCTTCTCCAGGTTGAAGGCGAGCAGTTCAGCTAGGTCCTTTTCATCTTCTATGATCAATATAGTGCGCATGTTCACCCTCCTGAAGATATCTTGCTATCTTTAGATACAGGAGAATTGTGGCGAAACCGTTACAGACTGGTTAAATATTTATGTGTTATTGCCGCACCCGCACATAGTGGAGCGGCTTTTTGCAGATTGCCGTCCAATTACAGGCAGGCATGAGCCTCGACAGGGGGCGGTCTGACGCCGGGAGGCGGGACCTTGTGCCTTCATCGTTGCCAGTTTGACACATATCTGTAAACTTCCGCCTGTAGAATCGGCATGGTACTCGTGGCCCGCAACGAAGGACCATGCCATGAGGGAACAGTTTGTTCAACCGATGGTTAACCGACAGGGAAAGGAGTTTGTCATGCAGAAACTAAAAGTATTGTTCATGTGTATCCACAACAGTGCCCGCAGCCAGATGGCGGAGGCGTTTTTGAACGAAATCGCCGGGGAAAGGTTCGAGGCCCAGAGCGCCGGCATCGAGCCGGGCAAACTGAATCCTCTGGTAGTCAAGGCCATGGCGGAGACGGGCGTTGATATTTCACAAAAGCGGACAACCGGCGTCTTCGACCTGTATAGGAAGGGCGCGGTTTTCAGTTATGTGATAACGGTTTGCGATGAAGCAAGCGCGGAAAAATGCCCGATATTTCCCGGGGTGGCAAAACGGGTTCACTGGAGTTTTCCGGATCCCTCCGCCTTGCAGGGAAGCGAGGAAGACAAGCTGCGGGGAACCCGGGAGATTCGGGACGCCATCAAGGCGCAGATCGAGGAATGGGTGAAAACCTTGCCTTGATAAAAGCGAGGGGAAGATTCCGGCCTCCATGAAGAACCTGAGATCGCGTGATTTGACCTTAACCTGACGGCGGTGCCCGCTGGGGAGAGAAGCAAGCGGTTTCTACTATGTCATTCACGCCACCTTGGAAAGGAAGACCGGCTGCGGCCTGTCGAGGACCTCTCTGACCAGGGTGAGCAGTTTTTCCGGGAGAATCGGCTTCATCAGGAAATTGGCGCCGTCCTCGCAGATACGCTGCCTGTCGATGATGTCGCCGGTGTAGCCGCTGATGAATATGGCCCGCACGTCGCTCCTCATGGCGCGGATCTCGTCGTAGACATCTCCGCCGTTTTTCTTCGGCATGATGACGTCCAGGATCACAAGGTCTAAGTCATCTTGATGGCTCCTGAATTTTTTCACGCCGTCCTCGCCGTCCACCGCCTCGATCACCCGATACCCTTTGGCGGTCATGACCTGAGAGATCAGGCTTCGCACCGAGTCGTTGTCTTCCACGAGCAATATCGTCTCTTCACCGCGCGGGACCGGCATCGCGGCCGGGGCCGAGGTTTGCAGAGTCGCCGCCGGCTCGACCCTGGGAAGAAATACCGAAAATGTAGTCCCCGCACCGTTTTCACTGGCGACGGTGATGAAGCCTCCATGCCGCTTCACGATCCCGTAGCTGATGGAAAGCCCGAGCCCCGTACCTTTCCCCACCTCCTTGGTGGTGAAAAAGGGCTCGAAGATTCTACTCCTGGTCGCCTCGTCGATGCCTGAGCCGGTATCGGAAACGGTTATCCGCACATGGGGGCCGGGCTTTATGGAATCGTAGGCCTTGACGAAATCGACCGGAAGTTCGACGCGGGCCACCTCCAGTGTCAGTTTGCCCCCATCCGGCATGGCATCCCGGGCGTTGATGGCCAGATTGACCAGCACCTGCTCGATCTGTCCCTGGTCCGCGAGGATTCCCTGAGGTTCCTCTGAAAGTTTCATGATCAGCTCGATATCAGCTCCGATCAGCCTTTCCAGGAAACCTATCAGGTTTCGCACCAGCGCGTTGCACTCGAACTTGTTTGCCTGCACAGGTTCCTTCCGGCTGTAGGCGAGCAGGTTCCTTATCAGCGCGACCGCCCGGTTGGAGGCGTTGTTGATGTTATCCAGAAATCCGCTGAATGGGGGAGGGGGGTTGAGCTCGCTTCTCAGCAGGTTGGTGTAGCCGATCACCGCGGTCATGATGTTGTTGAAATCGTGCGCGACACCGCCGGCGAGCGTGCCGATCGCCTCCATCTTCTGCGCATGCAACAGTTGGGTCTCCAGTTTTTTGAGTTCGGTTATGTCATGGAAGGTCCAGACCCTCCCGGTCGCCCTCCCATTGGTGAGTTGCGGCTTGGAGAAACGCTCGAAGCACCTGCCGTCGGTCAGTTCAACCAGGTCGTAGCTCTCCATCTCGGGTTGCCAGTAGAGCTCGGTGACCTTTTCGAAGAATTGCACGGGATCACGAACCTGTCCCAGGAGCGAAAGTAGCAGCTTGTTGGAATCGCAGCTTGCCAGGGCCTCGTCGCCGACGCTCCACATCTCGGCGAAGCGACGGTTGCAGGCCACGATCTCTCCGTGTGGATCGACCGCCATGATACCGTCCAGCGTGGACTCTATGGTCGCCGATAGAAGCGAGCTTGCAGCGTCCGTCGCCTGCCTCGACTCCAGACGCTCGGATATCATGCGGGCGTTTCCCAGCGCTACCGCCACTCCGCCGGCAAGCCCCTGGAGAATTGCCGCGTCCCCATCGTTGAAGGGGCGTCCCCCTGCGCTTTTGTAGACCTCGAAGCAGCAGAGCACTTCGCCCGAACAGCCAAGGACCGGCACCGTGATCAGATTGCCTGGCAGCTGATCCGAAATAGCAGGTGAATTCGGAGAGTTGCCGCAGTCGTTGTCGATCTCGATCTCCTTGCCGATCAGGACGCGGCCGACTGCGGCTTCGCCTGGCCGGAAGCTGCGCAGGACCGGCAGGAAGACCCCCTCTTTAAGGAATTCGGTAATGACGACTTCCTCTCCATGTACCAGCCCGGCGCTTCCTCCCGAGCCCCCCGTCAATTCCACGGCGGCATGCACCACTGTTTTAAGCACTGCGCGCGTGTCCAGAACTGCGTTCAGTTGCTGGTTGGCATGAATCAGTATGCCCAGTTGTCGCTGCCGCCGGATAAGGGCGAGCTCCGCTGCGCGTCTCTCGGCGACCTCACTCTCCAGCTTACTTTGGGACAGCTCCAGTTCCAGGCTCTTTTGTGCCAACCGTTGCAGTGCCTCCTCAACCCGCAGGCGCTGGGACCGTAACCTTTTGAACTGCTTGAGCGCAAAGGCCGCGCAGATGACGGCCGACAAGCTGCTGAAGATCATGGTGATCAAGTGCGAAGCCTGGAGGCTCATGTCCGGCCTGATAAGTTGCTTCAGTGATTCATGCATAAGGCTTCTCCATGCTCTAACCGGGTTACATCCCGCATCCGACTTCTCATCAGCGCCGCGACCGCTACCAGTCGTTCAAGATGCTCGCTATCTCCTCGCCGTAGATCTCCACGTTCAGCAATCGGTAGGAATCCCGGATTTCCTGCAGCTTCTCGGTGGGGCGATCTATCTCGTTGAAAATTCTGCTGAAAATCAGGTTTACCAGCCTCATGCCTATCCCTCCTTTGGTTCGGAGCCCCGGGGTACCGGCGCTGCCAGCAAGAAGATCCCCGTCATCTTGAAGAGCATGTTGTGCATCGAGCTCAAACCCTCCAGGCGGATCTCGGCACCGGCCCCGATATCCTTGAAACAGCGGAGCAGCAGGGCGATCCCCATCGAGTTGATACGCCCCGCCTTGCTGAAATCGAACCTTACCAGGGAATGCCTGACCTTGGAGGGCAGTTCCTTGAGGAGAGTTTCGGATTGGGCGTCGATGGTGCCTTCCAGGGCGAAAAAGTCATGCCGGGCAGGGACTTCAGTCGTGTCACGGGACGGTCCGTTCATGTTGCAATCTCCTTTTGGTGTTTCGTTATATGGAAGCCGCGCGGCGCATCCGGATCGAGCCGGGAGCCTAACTGCAGATGACCGCCAACCACGGTCCGCCGCCCCGGCTCCACGTTCACGTGGAACTGATCCAGGAAGCGCCAGATGATGAAGAGCCCGCGTCCGCCGGCGTCATCGGCACCGGAGCCGTCCTCCTGGTTCTTGGCGAGATATTCAAGCACCAGGTCGGGTTCAAGACTCCCCCAGTTGTCAGCCAGCTTGAGCGCAAGTGTTTCGCCGTCGAACCCGAAGCTGAAGATGATGTGCTCCTGCGGCAGCATGTCCCGCTTTTCCCCTTTTTTGAAGAGCCGGTCGCCGTGAGCCCCGCGCGGAGCGTTGTACATGGCGTTTTCCAGCAGCTCGTCGGCCAGCAGCGCGCCTTTTTGCCGGAGCATATCCATCTCTTCGCCTGCTCCGGCCAGCACCCCCTCCAGAGCGCCGATCATCGACTCCTTGTCCTCGCTGGAGCCGAGCCGGTAGGAATGCACCTTGGTACCCTTCTTCAGACAGGCGCCGATCTCCCATGCGCGCCGGTCGACGAGCATGGAGATCACGGACGGCAGATGCTCCCGGTTCGGCCGCCCCTTTTCGGAGTTGAGAGCCAGGTGCCTGATGTCGTCCGCGAAAAGCGGCTTGAGCGGAGGCGACGCGTCGTCGGGAGAGATCAGGAGGAGTTCGATCCCGGGACATGCCTCGCGCACCAGTTTCGCAAGCTCGGGATATGCCCCCGGGTAGAGCCTTGCCGAGATAATGACGACACGGATGGTGCCCCCTTTCCTGCGCAAGGCTTCCAGCGAAACCGCCGGATTTCCGTCTACGGTGATGCTCAATAAATCGGGAACCGCGTCCAGGGAGGCCTCCCAAAGCTTCCTGTCGTCCCCGTCCAGGTATAGCACCGCAACCGTCTGCATCTGATGCACTTAATTCTCCTTTACCCTGGCTTCGATGGTGTCAAGCCGGGCGACCAGCGTCGTTACGTCGTCATCCAAAACGTCCGTCCCGGTAAATGCGGCTACCGAGTCCAGAAGGTAGTCGTGCAGCAGATTGGGGTGGATTTCCCGCGCACCGGCCAGAAGTTCCAGCAGGCGCTCATAGCCGAACTCCTCGCCGCCCGCGTCGGCGCTTTCCACTATGCCGTCCGTGTACATGAACAGGGTATCTCCGGGGCCAAAGCCGGTACGGGTCTCGGGGAATCGGGCGTCTTTTTCGAAGCCGAGGGGGAAGCCGGCCGTGGTGTCGAGCATTTCCGCCTCCTCTGCTCCTGCCCGAAGGATCAGGGGGAAGTTGTGCCCCGCATTGGCGATGGTGAGAGTCCCGGCGGAGAGATCGATGCTCGCGATGAGGCAGGTCATCAGGAGGGTCTGGCGGGCAGTGGCCAGGATGGCGTTGTTCATCCCGGTGAGAAGCCCGCTCGGGGTGGTCACTCCGAGCGGAATGAGGGTGTGGAGACTCGCCTTGGCGGCGGTAGTCACCATGCCGGCCTGTACGCCGTGACCGCTCACGTCCCCGATGATCAACCCCATGACGTCCCTGCCGACGCTGAAGTAGTCGAAAAAATCTCCGCCGATTTCCGAGCAGGTGGCGATCCCGGCTCCTATGGTCACGCCGCCGAAACGGCAGTCGGGGGGAGGGAGCAGGTCCTGCTGGATCTTCACCCCCCGGGACACTTCCTCGCGGATGCGCGAGCTGAGCCGGTCCAGTGCCTGGAGGAGTTCCCTCTGCTGTTCGGCGACCGCCATCATCAGGTCGGACACGGCCACCACGCCGACGCAGCGACCATTGCTGACGATCGGGAAGGCGTCGGTCTGCAGCGACGGGTCCCGGGAAAGGAGCTGTACCGCAGCCTCGTTGATGCCAAGGTCCGGAGAGAAGACGACCTTCTTGCCCTTAAGGTCATCGAGCAAAGCCAGTACCGGCTTTTTGGCGTACAGGTCCATGGCGAACTGCCGGCTCAAAAGGTTCAGGAGTTCCTTGCGGCTGACACAGCCGAGAAAGACCCCGCCGGCGGCGACCGATACGGCCGGCAGTTCCGGGTCATCCTGGAAGAGCGCGAGCAGTTCCTGAACGGGCAGGTCGGCGGCTGCGTCGACGGCCTGCTTGCAGATGTCGGCCAGCTTTGCAAAAGACGCTTCTTGGGACATGCTTATGCCGCTCCTTTGTTTTGCCCGAAGCATAAAGCAGAAACCTTGAGGTTGTGTTACAGCTGGGTCAATGTTTGACCTGCGTGCGCGGCCTCATGCCGTGACCTCGGCATCGGGGGTGTCAATCCATCAGGATGAAGCGTCCCTGACAGGGGCCGGTCTGGACCCAAAAGCCACAGATGTAACACTTGATGCAATGAACCGCTCCGGTATTCACCGTCAGCGTATGCCTCATGATTCCGACCTTCGCCTTGCATTTGGGACATTCCATGGCGCATCCTCCCTCATCTCATGGTTGTTGACTTTTCCCTCGCGGTTGCTGCCGTATTAGCGCGCCATCCATATTTACCGGACAATTATGTAGATCATGTGACCGTCCGGTGAAACCTCGGAAAACGAAGCGTTCCCTCCGCACGAGTTTTGACGCAATTCACCTGCCCGCAATGCGACTGCAACATTTACCGGCTAGAGTCGTACGAAAATTTGAATATTTACGGGAGGGAATATGAAGCTGATGCCAATGGGGGATCATTACGTGTGGTTTTGCGAATGGTGCGATACGAGGAACATGACGTTGTGGACCAGGGTCGAGGAGAACCAGTTATGCTGCGCCGCCTGCCACAAAAAATTCTCCGCCTTCGCGGAGACGCGACCTTCGAGGCCGCCGGGTGGCCCCGCCCGTAACCTGCCGTCCAGCCAGGAGCGGCTATGAACTGGTACTCCGGACTCTCACTGGGAAGGAAAATCCTGGCAGGATTCTTACTGGTCGCAGGCATTTCCGGGCTGAGCGGGATCTTCGCGGCCGGCAGCATCTGGGACGTCAGCAGGCGCGCGGAGCTCATGTACACCGGCAACCTGGTCCCGCTAAGCGCCCTGCCTGAAGTCGTGAAGGGTTACCAGACTTCTCTTTACCTGTTGCGCGACATAATCATCGACCAGTCGACGCAGGAACAAAACGAGCACATCGAGCAGCTGAAACGGTTCGGGGCGGAGGTCGAGAAGGGCCTTGACGCCTTCTTCGCCTCGAACCGCACCGGCGAGGCCGCCGCCCTGCAAAAGAGCATAAACGACGACCTGAAGCTCTTCGGCTTTTTCCGGGACAAGATAATAGACCTTGCCGTTTCGGACCGTCGGGACGAGGCGGTGAACATCATGCGCACCCAGGGATCGGACGTCATCGACAGGATCGACGCCGGGATCGCCAAGGTCATTGCCCTCAACAAGGCTCAGGCCTACCGGAGGTACGCCGACAACGCCGTGGCTGCGCGCAACGCCCTGGCGATCAGCATGTTCTGCCTATCCCTGGGCGTCGCGGCGGCACTGGCGATCGGCTATTTCCTGTCGCGCGGCATCACGGCGCCGCTTAAGGAGATCGCCGGCAAGGTCGCCGACATAGCCAAGGGGAACCTGACGGTCCGGATCGGATGCGCTTCGGCCGAGACGTCCAGCAACGAGTTGCATATCCTGTCGCGCCATGTCGACCGGATGGCGGACACGCTGCACTCGGTGGTCTCCAGGATCGCATCGGAATCCGGCAGGCTCTCAGCCGCTTCCGGCGACTTGAACAGCACGTCCGAAACCATGGCCCGGCGGGCGGAACTTGCCTCGGGCGAGATACTGGCCGTGGCAAGCTCCAGCGGCGAGATGAACCAGACCGCCTCCGAGATCGCTCGCAACTGCACGACGGCGGCAGACAACGTTTCCCTGGCGAGCGGCGCCGTGGCGAAGGGGCGCAGCATCATGGGCGAGACCATCGAATCGATGCGGGCCATAGGCGACCATTCGCGCGATACCTCGGTCGTCATCTCGCAGCTTGGCGACTGTTCCTTGCAGATAGGAGAGATCACCGAGACCATCAACGACATCGCGGACCAGACCAACCTGCTCGCCCTGAACGCCGCCATCGAGGCGGCCCGGGCCGGGGAACACGGCAGGGGATTCGCCGTGGTAGCCGACGAGGTACGCGCACTGGCCTCGCGGACCACCATAGCGACACGAGAGATCTCGGAGATGATCAAGTCGATCCAGTCGGAGACGCGGCGCGCGATAAGCGCGATGGGGAAGGGAGTGTCCGAAGCGGACCAGGGGGTTCAAAAGGCGGTTCTGACCGGGGAGGCGCTGGAAGCTATCATGACGAGCATCCGGTCCATATCGATGGAGGTAAGCCACATCGCGACCGCAGCCGAGGAGCAGAGCTCGACGGTGCACGCCATTACGGGGAACATCCGGCAGGTGACCGGTCTCATCAACGAAAGCGCAGCCGGCACCCAGGAATTCGCAGGCGCGGCGTCGCAGATGCATCAGATGGCCGAGGAACTGAAAAGGATCGTGAGCGGTTTCACCATCGACGAGCCGACCCGCACGCCTCCGGAGCCTCCCTGGATGGAGGGACCGGCGCGTCAGGGGCGACTGGCGTTTTCACCTGCCTGATGGATTTTGGCCGCCGAGCACGAACCCGACCTGCTGTTAAAGGTCGGGTTACCCGTGCTCATCTTTTGCCGGCCTGGACGTTAGAAGTGGATCGATCCCTGGGGGTTGTGTTCACTGACATTAAGTTAAGGCAAACCGCGAAAACTCCTCCTTTGAACTGTCCCCGCCCCCGGAGGGGGAGGAGTAAGTAAATTAAAGAGGGGTAAGGTTCTTAACTCAATGGCAGTGGGGGTTGTGTTTTCAGCCCAAGTATCGGCTGAACCATTTTTGCGCCAGCTCTGCAACCTGCTCCAGGGTGCCGGGCTCTTCAAAGAGATGCGTCGCTCCGGGAACCACCGCCAGCTCCTTTTCTGCGGGAAGCCGGGCGAAAGCCTGGCGATTCAGTTCGAGAACCTCGGCATCGAGCCCTCCGACAATGAGCAGGGTCGGCGCCTGCACCATTTCCAGGAAGGGCATCGCCAGGTCGGGGCGTCCGCCGCGGGAGACCACGGCCCTTATGGTTTTCCCCTGACGGGCCGCCCCCTGGAGCGCCGCCGCGGCTCCCGTGCTCGCGCCGAAATACCCTAATCCCTTTCCCTGCAGCTCCGGGCGCGCCTCCAGCCAGCGAGTAGCCTCCACCAGCCGCTTGGCAAGCAGGTTGATGTCGAAGCGCCGTTCCTGGACACGGTCTTCCTCGCTGGTAAGCAGGTCGAAGAGCAGGGTGCCTATCCCCGCCTGCTGCAGGACCGTCGCGACGTAGGTGTTTCTTGGGCTGAGCCGGCTCGATCCGCTGCCGTGGGCGAAAAGCACCACCCCCTTTGCCCGTTCAGGCAATACCAGTACCCCATGCAAAGTGACTGCATCCAGCGTGATTCTCACCGGCTGTTCCATGGCTTCACCTCTCCGGACCCGGCAGGAGCCCGCGCGCTGCCGGCTTTTGTCGTTTGTTTTATTTCAGCATTTCCTCGACGTCTTCATCCTCCACCTGGGAGAAATCCGAGTAGTAGCCGCCGACTGACCTTAAGTCCGTCGGCGCCTGCAGGCAGACCCACTCGTCCACCGAGGGAGATATCTCCTGTTCCGCCTCCCATGATGCGACCGGCAGGGCAACCACCAGTTTGGCAATCCTCTCCTGCTTCAATGTGGAGATGGCTGCTTTCACGGTGGCGCCTGTGGCAACCCCGTCGTCCACCAGGATGACAGTCTTACCCGCCAGGGGGGGAACCCCTTTACCCCCCCGGTAGAGGGCGATCCGCCG
>Ga0209317_1000493_pt1 | contig 46609 bp, 34 predicted proteins | sample RifGroB2_FD_183994 | JGI IMG/M metagenome (GOLD analysis project Ga0209317, IMG submission 183994) | Soil microbial communities from Rifle, Colorado, USA - Groundwater B2 (SPAdes) (version 2) | ecosystem: Environmental > Terrestrial > Soil > Unclassified | place: Rifle, Colorado | collected... | reverse complement strand
ACCAGGTAAGTCAATGGCTTTTGTTGGATACGCAAGACGTAGTGAAACAGGCTGGTACGCTGGGAACTGAGAAGTGTCAGCTTCCCAAGCTGAAGGTCGCGGGTTCGAATCCCGTTTCCCGCTCCAAGAAATACAAGGACTTAGCTGATGCCAGCTAAGTCCTTTTTTGTTGCTTGCAACCGTTTGCATCCGTTTTTGCATCCGTTCTCGTGGAGGTTTTGGGCTGGCAGTTTGGGTCTGTGCCAGGCTTTAGATCTGTCATCTTAGGAACAAGGGGGGGGCAATCCCTCCTCTCGCACCAACGACGATTTCAAACGGTTATCTCTGTGGGGATACCCCTTTAGTTTTAGGCTCGAAAAGATAACGTTAACTTGGGGTGAGGGAGGGACTTTCTCTCCTCGGGGTCCCATTTGTTATTTTCCGAAGACCCGGGTCAGTACTCGCTGGCGGTTGCCTGGAGCAGTGGGTTCTCACTGTAGAGAGAGCGCGATCAAAAAAAGTTGCCGGGTTGAACCTATATCTATCAGTCCGCAGTTCTTCTCTCACCTATCATTGCACCTAGGGCCGCTATCAGTTGGGGATCACCTGTCCCGCTCTCCACGGAGCATTTTTGGGGTATGAGACCTAGTTGGCTGCCAGCCCAGAGAAAAACCGTTTGTTGGCAAGATGCCTCGATGAGTTACTAACCCTTTCCAGTTGACTTCGTTTGTTGTACGGTATATAAAGTAGCGTGATTTTGAGGTGTTATGTATGATGAAGGTGAAGGGGTGAATGCTTATTGCGGGCGCGGAGGAGTTTCATTGTCGGAGCCCGTTGCCAATCTTTAAGTTCCACTAGAGGTTTATATGGATCTGTTTAATAAAATCACAATAGCTCATTTCATATGGTATCTAGTCCCTGGATTGGCCTTGGTCTTTTTTTTGCTTTTCCCGTTTTTAATCCTTAATCCCCATTTAGCTTATCTAATATTCAAAAATTTAAATCCATTAGGTGTCATATTGTTGGGAATAGTATTGGGGTTCTCACTCGATGGACTGCGACTGTATAGATTCAGACCGAATTATAAAAAAACCAAAGACGCTTTTTTTATGAACTTAAAAGAAGCCATTAATATAGAACTAGATCCCTATTTCATTCAGGCTCAGGTGTCGGATGTTGCAAAACAAAAAAAAGTTACCGGTATCGGCATCCACCATGCAATCTGGATTATGCATGGGCATTTGGCGATTCTCGCATTTTTGGAGTGTGCTTTCTGGGGTGTGACTACTTTATATATCCTCATTTGGGGTGACTATCCTTTCTACTTTATGACAATAGCTGGTGAAAGTAGATGGCTCATGGCGTCATTGTATGCAACGTTAGGGGGGCTATTCTTCTTAATTGGTCTAAGATTTCATCTTGTCTCAATGGAAGATCAGAATACAACGAATACCATGTTTTTGAATTTTGCAAAGCAGTATCGCAAAGAAATACAAACGCTATTGAACATGACTACCGAGTCTTGAGCATACAGTTATTATTCGTCTGCAGGGATCTATTAGAAAACAAAATAGTGCCTGAAGGGGAGGGGCAGTGTTGAAGCGCGATAATAAAAATGAGGATTACTTTCCTTCCGTAGGCTTAAAACTTACGGGAGCATGTAGACTCAGTTGCCCCTTTTGCTGCGAGCCTGACCGGGCGCAAAGTGTATACCAAAATGCAAACTTTTTTAAAATAGCAGATATTTTACGCGCTAATGGTACAAAGCGCTTATGTTTCACTGGTGGGGATCCCTTATTATATCCAGGCGTAACAGATCTATTGAAATATTCCAAAGAGGCGGGTTTTTATAATCTACTTTTGACCTCTGATGGTAATCTTCTAAAAGAAAAATATGATGAAATACTCCCATTTATTGACGCTGTAAGATTTAGTATTCACGCGATTGGATCTTCTCATGATGAAATGGTTGGGCAATTCAACGCATTTGACGCTATTGAGCAGATGGTTAGCATTATGGCTTCGGCCCGTAAGCCTTGTTTTGTTGCAACAGTAGTTTCTAACGCTAACATTGAGCATCTTGGTGAAATTGCGGAATGGTGTTTCAAGAAGGGGGTTCGTCAGTACTATCTATTTGGCCTTATGAAAAGTGGACGTGGAAAAAGTTTTATAGACCAAATAGGCGAAGCCCCACATGCAGATATTTCAGAGATAGTCTATGGACTCAGACAAAAGTTCTCGTCCTCTGATATGAAAATCATCTACTACGATTATAGGAAAAAGGCGGAGTGTATACTCGTTTATGGGGATGGTCGGGTAGTGATTGATCCCTATCCAGACCATCCCTCGTATCAAATTGCAATTGGTAATTTACTCAATGAAACGGTCCCGGAGATAGTGCAGAAGTTTATGAGGGACCCAGAAAATTCTGAGGGTTACTTCTCACATTGGGAAAAGACGCAATTCGAATAGGTTTAATAAATCACATTTAGTGTTAGGAATCTAAAATGCGATACTTTGGCTCAAAAGTTTCTACCTTAGATATCCTCTATGGGCATATTTCTTCGCGTGTACCAACGGGGTCTTTTTGTGATCCCTTCGGTGGTATTGGTTCAGTTGGGTCCTACTTTCAAGCCAGAGGTTACGAAGTATGGAGTGGTGACATTTTAAAATTCCCTCATTTCTTCCAGATTGCTAGACTTAAGTTCTCCCCGTTGTTTTTTGAAAAGCTACTGGCACATTTAGGTTTAAGTAGCCATTTCGATTTAATTTGTTACATGAACTCCATCACTCCAAAAAATGGTTGGTTCGTGAAAGAATATGCCATCAATCGCATGTTCTTTACTGTGCGAAATGCAATGCAAATTCAGTCATGTAGGTTGCAAATTCAGAAATGGGCGAAGTTGAGCCTTATTACTTATGAAGAACATGCTGTCCTGTTGGCTTCTTTAATAAATAGCATGGATAAAGTAGCTAACACTGCTGGCACTTACTATGCTTTTCTAAAAACTCTTTACAGAAAAGCCGAAAACGCTTTCAAGTTTGAATTGATCCAGCCGTTGCCTTTTGAGTCAAAAGGCTTTTGCTTTAATGAGCCTGCAGAATCTTTAGTCAGCCGTAAGCACTTTGATGTTCTTTATCTTGACCCTCCGTATAATCAGCGTTCATATTCTCACTACTATCATCTACCTGAAACTATTGCGCAGGAAAAAACTCCCATTGTTCACGGAATGTCAGGTATACCCAAACTTATTTCATGTGTATCAGGATTTAATAGCCCTCGCGAGGCTAAAAAATCACTGACAAATGTCATAGATAGCGCAAAATTTAACCTTTTGGTTTTTCATTACGCGGATGACGGGATTATTCCTGAAAAGGAGGTTAAAGATCTCCTTTCTTCTTATGGGAACGTAGAAGATTTTTTAATTGATAGCAAGGGATATACTACAATAAGAAATCATCGTAAACAAGAACATCATTTATACTTGGTGCAAGATGCCTAAACTACTTCCAGATTACAAAGAGTTCTCAATACATGAAGGCCTCCAACCATTTTCGAAAATCCGCCTCGTTGCATTGGACTTAGACGGCACTCTCCTTTCATCTAATGATGAGCAACTCCCCAGAAAGGTATTGGAGTTAGCCCGAAAATTGGATAACCACAAACATGATGTTCGACTGACTATCGCTACTGGTCGTACACTTAATGGTACTCGAAAGCTGCTTGAAATGTTACCTATTCGGAAAGATACCCCCATTATTCTTTACAATGGGAATGTGATTATAAACAGTGACTATGAAGTGCTCTATCGGAATACTCTTACACTGGAAACGTTCCAACAGGTGTTGCAATTATCTAATAAGTTCAAGGTTAAGGTGATGGCGTATTCTTACGAATGGTTTAAAAATGATGAACCGAAGGAATATGCATTCGGTTGGTCGGCTTACGATCGCACTGAGTTGGATTATAATAAAATGCCCATCAGTTGGTGCGAATGGAAAGATAGCATTTATGAATGCAGCCCTTCAGCCATTGTAATTCATACTCAAGGTGATTATCATACAACGCAGGCACTTAGTGAAGGTTTAGACGCAATTTCAGGTATTTGTTATACACATGGTAGGACCTACATTGAAGTTGGACCTGTCAACAGTAACAAAGGAAAAGCGCTTGAGTTTTCTGCTAGATGCCTTAAATTTACTGCTGACCAGGTTCTTGCAATTGGCGATAACGATAATGACGCTGAAATGCTTTCTTGGGCTGGAATTGGCGTAGCGGTTGACTCAGCATCTGAACGAGCATTAAGCTGCAGTGATTATATAACAAAAAGGGGAGTTATGGAAGGCGCTGTTGAAGTAATGAAGCTAGTTCACTCTGCTCGTCGTCTATTACAATAAAATATTTATAAATATTTGGATTATCACTCATGAAGTACAAAGGCTCAGACAACCAAAATATAAAGTCACTACCAATTTTACTTCCAGAGTGTGAGCTTGAAAGTATTTTCAGTGAGTATTACTTATTGAAAATTGATCTTGATAAGTTTAAACACATAATGTCAAATGGATTGTTGCCTTTATATAGTTACAATGGCCAAGGATTTGTACTTAAGAACGATATAGAGTCAGTATTAGCTTCTATTGTCGTATCAAAATACCGAAATGTCATACGGCCTAGGCATCTAGATTTATTTAAATTAGAAGATGTTCAATCTGTTAAGGTTGGTAATAGTACTGTTATTGATCTTGGGTGCGATGATACTACAAGCGATCCAACTTTTTTTTCAGCAACTCGTAACCTGATATCATTCGATAATAATAACGACCTTTCTAACTCAAGTATGACAGAAGTAAGTACGCCTTATTTTGCAGGATGTAGTATTTTAACGGTTTGTGACAAAATAACTGGTTTTGCAAAGAAACAAGTTTTGCGCAGCCAACAAGTAGATATAGCTGCTACAAGCCAGTTTGCTCGTTCTGCTCATTACATGGGTTCAAAACGACAATTGTGTGGATTTCTTATCGAAGCTATCTCTTCGGTATTACCAGATTCAGGTGCAATAGTTGATCTTATGTGTGGATCTGGTGTTGTGGCTGGTGCCTTTAGTCGGGTATGGGATACATTTGCTTCTGACGCGCAAATCTTCTCACGTACGCTTGCGGTAGTTCACGGTGGAGGGTTTGACCGGGAAAAGGCCAACGACCTTATATCTCGACTGTTGCCATTTGCAAGGCAACACTTCGATGATCTCCAATTGCAAGTATCTACGGAACTTGAGATTGAAGATGATTTGTTTTGCAGGGAAATCAATGACTCATTGAGGACTGAGTATCACAAATTCATCACAGATTTTCCAACCCTAACTAAAGGAGGCCAAGCTGAAACTTGGAATCCTGTCGATGAAGTTTTTCATAGGAGAATAGATCCCTCTAAATATCCTTTTTGTTTATTCACCGCGTACTTTTCCAATATATATTTTGGGCTTAGGCAATGCGTTGAAATAGATAGCCTTCGCTTTGCAATAGAACAGATTGAAGATCAGTTTGAAAAGAACTGGGCGCTAGGTGCATTGGTAGCAACTTTAAGTGCGTTAGGCACTACCTACAGTGGGCATTTTGCCCAGCCAGTATCAATGGATATTGAGAATGCCTCCTACTCTAAACTCTCTAGTATAATCAGTAAAAGGTCCTTCTCGATCACTCATGAATTTACTGTACGATTACTTAACCTTTCTGACAACAGTCAAAATGCCATTAATCCTATTGAGGTTGTTCCCGGTCCTTGGGAATTATCTTTATCAACATTGAGTGAGACTCTACACGGTAGGCAAGTGCTTGTGTACTTGGACGCACCTTATACGAGAGATGAATACAGTCGTTATTACCATGTACTTGAAACGTTGGTTCATTACAATTATCCTTCATGTACTGGTAAGGGGTTGACCCCAATGCCTGGGGAACGTTTCCGGTCTGATTTTTTTACTAAGAATCAGGGCAAACTGGTAAATACACTCACGAATGTAATAACTAACATCTTAAATAAGGGTTGGATGTGTGCTTGGAGCTATTCCGACTCTGGTGCTGCTAGTGTGTATGAAGTTATTGATTCGGTTTATAAAAAGTCGTCTTGCAATGTGAAATCCTACTCCGTTCCTTTCGTGCATAAATCGCAAGGGGGCGCGCTCCCCAAAAGGGTAACTGAATACTTAATAATTTTTTCACCCTAAGCTGTCTTTCCCAAGTGTAGTGCGGCCATTTTTCTTGCTGCCATACGTATTATTTAATCAATCGCTTCTGTGATCGCCTCATTTGCAATGCATTTGTTGCATCTCAAGACCCTTCCGAAAGTAATCTTCTTCTCGCTCCCTTACCCTCCGGTGCGGAGTATCGGGATGGATGGCTTAAACCACAGGATTACAAAGGGTGCCGATGCTATCAGGTCGCGGGAAATGAGCGCAGGTCAGGCGGGCGGGTACTTCTCCCGGGGCGGACTAACTACGTCAAAGGGGAAGCTGGAGAGCTGCTCCCGGTGCTTCGGAGGCGCGGCTTTTGTTGCATCACCTGTGGTGAACTTAAAATTCCCAATGACAACGATGTTGAATTGTATACCAAATTGTTATGCATACTTGTAATATGGTTGACATGAGGTAACGTTTCGTTATAGAAGTGTGCCTGCATATAACAAAACGAGGAAAGAAATCCATGAGTGCATCTGCTGTTGAAATCGGGAGAAGGTTGAAAGACGCTAGAGATGCTATGGGCATGTCTCTTCAGGTGGCAGCCCGACGTTTAGGAATGCCTTCCTACCAAACTCTTGCAAAGATTGAAAAGGGGGAGCGAGAGGTGCGAGCGTCTGAACTTGCTAAGTTCTCGACAGAATACTTTATTGACGTTGCACATTTGCTTCTTCCTGAGACAGGTCCTGTTCGGGACATACCGTTACTCTGGAGGAGCGCCCCTCATGCGGACGTTCGGAAGGAAATTGAAGCTCGTATTAGGCATAAGTTCGAAGAGTATCATCTGTTGGAAAGTTTTCTCGAAATAACAGAACAACATTCAGTGCCGGCCGCAGTTTCTGCAGCCAACATAAAGGACGATAGAGCAATCGATGATCTCGCACTTTCTATTGCTAATTTATTAGATCTAGGTTCGAAGCCAGCCTTTCTGCTGCAACAGGCTCTGGAAGAAAAGTGTAATATAAAGGTCTTATATGAAGAACTTGAGTTTGGTTCAGCAGCGACGACTATCCATCCAGAATATGGGGCCGCTATTGTTATAAACTCAAAGGAAGCAGCCTGGCGTCAGAGATTTACTCTGTCACATGAATTGTTTCATGTTCTTACTTGGGATGTTTTGCCTAGACATGGATCAGACAATGGAGATGAACCCTCTTCATTCGTCGAACGGAAAGCAGATCGTTTTGCTTCTTGCTTGTTATTACCAGAAGCGGAAGTGCGTCGTGAGCTAAAGACAGCAAGTGTAACAACCGATTTAGTTGATATAGCTATGCGTTTTGGAGTTTCGACTATAGCGTTAATATATAGGCTTGCTAACTTAGGGATAATGAAAAGAGAAAATGCGGAGACTCTTGCAAACGATGATACTTTCAGTCGTTTAGATAAACGGTTAAGGAAAGCTGTCCCTGAGGAGAAGGCGGTCTCGGAAAGATTTATAGAACTAGCTTCCAAATGCTTGAGGAAAGGGCATATCTCGCGCGGTAGGTTTTCAGCACTTGTTGGAATTCATAGAAGCGAGATAGACAACTTCTTAACTTCACGTGGAATGATCGAAACTGAGGGAGCTCTCCTTGAAGATATGTATTGTTGACGCTGATGTCATCATCCACCTACTGGAGGAAAATTTACTTTATCATCTAGCAAAGCTAGGGATCATTCAAGTCGCAACGACCGTGATTGGGGAGGTTGATGGCTACACAGACCCAATATCACTAGATTGGGTCCCGGTAGATTTCAGAAAGGCTTTTGTGGAAAGCGGGGTCGTCACTGAAGTGTCTGCGAGTTCTGATGATGTTGCAGCCGTTCTTGTAAGGATGCCGAAAATGGGAAAAGGCCTTGATCCCGGTGAGACGGAATCTCTCGCAATTGTACTTCGTTATGAGGATGTTTTATTCTGTTCATGCGATGTCGCTGCGATCCATGCCCTCCCATATATAGACGCGGCTGAGCGTGGTGTTTCAATCGAGGGAGCTTTCCGTGCATTCGGGGGTGCCATTCCGAAGGGTTCAAAGCTCAGTATTAAATTCAAAGAAGAGTACTTTCAAAGTAATTTGAGAACTGCTCGCGCGAAGTACGTCCAGAATCCTCCGAAATAAGCTACTGTGTCTTTTAGGTAGTCTCTTCTACCAGAATCTCCGCCTGTTCCTGCTGGCCCAGGTCGAGGGGGTCGAGGCTCCTCAGAAGCCCTCTGCAGGGGAGCGGCAATTCCCAGGTGGGAGAGGAGGGATTCACTGCCCCAGTTAAAGCGAGACCATTCTTCCTACTGCTAAACTTATCGATTCAAAAAAGCCTCAGTAATCGCCTCATTTGGTATGCTTTTCTCGTCCACAACCTCACTCCGATGGCAATGGTATCTTCACCCCCCCTGTTTACCCTCTCAAACTGAGCACCTATTGATCAGGTGGCGGTACTTTTCCTGACCACGAGTCGAGCCACCCTTCGCTTAACCTCAAAAATTATAATATTTTAAAGTTGGCATGGTTCCCGCAGCGCAGTAAACAGCAGTCAGCCATTCCCGGAACCGATGAGGTGTTTTTGGAAAGGATGGCTGAAGCCGCAGGATTACCTGGGGAGGCGCCGATGCTATCCGTATCGCGGGGAATGAGCGCAGGTCAGGCGGGTGGGTACTTCTCCCGGGAGGACTACTACCTGAAGGAGGAGGAGCTGGAGAGCTGCTCGCGGTGGCACGGCACGGGGGCCGAGTCGCTGGGGCTTTCCGGGGCCGTGCGGGAGGAGGATTTCCGGGCCCTTTGCGCGGGAAGGGATCCGGTGACCGGGGAGCGCCTGGTGGCCCCGAGGCTTTCCCGGGATCGGAAGAGCGGGGAGCTCGTCGAGCGGCACCGGGCCGGCAACGACGGCACCTTCTCCGCTCCCAAGACGGTCTCCATCGCCTTCGCCGCCGGAGTCGACGGGATCAGGGAGGCGCACGACGCGACAATTAATTCGGTGCTGGGGCACATGGAGGAGCAATACGCGCTCTACCGCAGCCCCGACGGCGTCCGCCACGGCAGGCTGGTCGCCGCCTCCTTCAATCACGCCACCTCCAGAAACCTCGACCCGCAGCTGCACTCGCACGTCTTCTTCCTGAACGCGGTGCGGACGCCGGAGGGGGACTGGAAGGCGAACTGGAACCGGCCCATCTTCCAGGACCAGAAATCGCTGGGGCTCCTCTACCGGCAGGAGCTGGCCCATGAGCTCATGGGGCGCGGCTTCGGGATCGTGATCACGGACCGCTCCCAGATGTTCTTCGAGCTGAAGGGGGTCGAGGCAAAGCTCATCGAGCACTTCAGCTCGCGACGCGAGGCGATCGAGCGCCAGGTGCGGCAATGGCATGCAGAGGGGAAGTTCGCCGGGGCCACGCATGCCCGGCTCTTTGAGATGGCGGCGCTGGAGACCCGGGACCCGAAACGGGAGGTGACCCGGGAGGACGTGGAAAGGATCTTCGAGCGCGGCTTCGTAATCTGCGGCACCACGGGGCGCGAAGTGCGGGTTAAGCTGGAGCGCTCCCGCGACCCGGAGGTGGCTACTCCGCAGTATCCCGCGGCGGAGGTGGTCCGGCTCGCGGCGCAAAGGCTCGTGGATCGCGAGGCGGTGCTGGATCGGGCCAGGCTCCTCGACCAGGCCGTGCTGGTCTCCGGGGGGCAGCACGGCCTGGATGATCTCAACCGCGCCATTGACGGCGGTGCGGACGGGGTGCAGCGCTTGGGAGCGGATAACCGGGGGAGGGAGTACTACACGACCCAGGAAATGCGCAGTCTGGAGGCCCGCAACCTGGAGACCATCCGGGGGCTGCGTCCCTTCAGGAGCGTCACCAGCGTCGAGGAGGTGAGGGGCTACATCGAGAGGGTGGAGCAGATCGACCGGGTCAGCTTCACCCCCGGGCAGAAACGGCAGATCGAAAACGAGCTCGCGGGTCGGCGCGCGGTGGGCGCCACCCAGGGGGATGCGGGAACGGGCAAGACCTTTGCCTCGCACTTCATCGAGCGCTTCAACACTGAGGTGCTGATCCCCAGGGGGGAACAGCATCGCGCGGTGAACATCGCCTTCACCGGCATCGCGGCGCAGGAGATGGAGAAGGCCAGCGGCCGGGAGGCTTATACGGTCGACGCCTTCCTGAACGCCTATGCCAGGGGCGAGCTGCGCCTGCAGGGGAAGGATGGACCTTCGCCAGAGGTAACTGCCGCGGGTGAAAAAAAGGTCGCCCCCGAAGGGCTGCAGGTGGTCCTAAGAGTGGACGAGGCGAGTCTGGTGGGTGCCAGGCAGGCCGGCCACCTGTTGCAGGTGGTGCAGGATCTTCAGGATCAGGGGGTGCAGGCGAAACTGCAGCTGACCGGAGACACCAAGCAGATGCAGGCGATCCGGGCGGGCGACCTGTTCAGGCAGGTGCTGGAATTAGGCGCGGAAGGTCTGGTCGATGTCGCGCACCTGAACGAGATCCGCAGGCAGCGCGACCCGGGACTTCTGGAAATCGCCAGGACGCTGAACCGCGCGGACCGCGTCCCCGGAGAAAACGCGCGGGAGGCTCTTAATGCCATGCGTGAGGGGGGGCGGGTTTTTGAGCGGGAGCGGCGCGACGATCTGCTGCAGGCGGCGGTGAAGAGCTATCTCGCCGAGAGCGCGAAACCCTCCCGCGATCCTGATAAGGGGGAGGCGGGGGAGAGGCAGTCGGTGCTCCTGATCGCCTCCACCAATGCGGACCGCAAGGAGCTGAACCGGGCCATTCGCGAGGCGCGCGTCGCGGCGGGAGAAATGGCTGAGGGGCAAAGCTATCCGGTGCTCTCTCCCGCGCCCAAGGATGTCGCCGCTGACCGGTACCAGGTGGGAGAGGAGATTCACTTCACCGGGTATCGCGGAGCCGACGGCAGGATGCAGCGCTGGGGCGCCAGGCTGAACACGGTGGGGACCGTGACCGGAGTCGACCCGGAGCAAAACCGGGTGGCGGTCAGCTACCGCTTCCGGACCAGAGACAAAAACGGCAGGGAGATGTTCAGGACGGTCACCAAGAATCTGCCGGCGGCCGAGATGGCCGGGAAGACCACGGCGTACCGCGAGGAGCAGAGAAATTTCGCGGCGGGGGATCGCATCATCGCGCTGAAAAACGACCGCGAGCTCAAGCTGCAAAACGGGAGCATCGGGGTGATCAGGCGTATCGAGGAGACGGGGCAGGCGCTGGTCGCCTTCGGCGCCAGGGAAGTCGCCCTGGACCTGAACCGCTACCGGCATGTCGATCACGCCTACGCGGTCACCATCCACAAGAGCCAGGGGGCGACGGTGGAATACGCGATCCTGTTCGCCCCGGTGCAGCAAAGAGAAACCAGGGCGAAAGAGATTGAGAGTTTCGCTTCGGCGGAGCACTTCGGACGTGCGAGCTACAACGCGCTCAACGTCGCGCTGACCCGCGCCCGGTATGGAGCAAGCGTCTTCACCAACTCGCTTCCCGACCTGGCCCGGGAAGTGGAGCGCGTGGACGTGAAGAGCTCGACGCTGAATCCGATTTTGGGTTCGCGGGAAAAATCGGATCCGGCGGTTATCGGGCCTGCGGGAAAACCTCACGAATTCGAGCGGGCCCACTTGCCGCCGGAGCTGAAAAAGGAGGTGAACGGGGGAAACGGCCTTTCGCTTCAAGAGCCGGAAAGAGGTGGGGAGCGTGTCGAGAGGATCGCGGTGAGCGGGAAAAATGCGCCGCAGTATGGGAGGGAGAAATTCGACCGGGGGGCAAAACTCGGCAGGCGTCTGGACGAGCTTGAGCGGGCCGGGAAGCAGGTGCTCTTTCCCCCGGATGACCTGTTGCCGAAAACGGGGCGCAGCGTCCCGATGCCGGGTAAGGCAATCGCAAGGCAAATGGAAGCCGTCCCGGTGAAGGGGATCGATCTGGATCTGGGAAAACTGTAGGCGGCGCAAATGGAAAAATGGAACGGCTGAGACGTCCCTGCTTTAGTGGCTGTTGCAACGATTTGCGGATTATGCGCGCGACAGTTTTATAGGGAGGAATATTTTTCTCCCGGTTTCGTTCTGGGAGCTTCCCGGGCCTGGTGTTTTTGCGCTTCCCTTTCAGCCGGAGGGGCGGGTGGAAAGTGGGCGCAAAAGGCTGAGGCGGGCCTCGCATCCGCTTGGCTTCATTTCTATCACACCCCATGCAGCACTTGTGCTACGGCCTGAGGCGCTGCACGGCTAACGTGCCGAAACCGTTGGGGTTGGCCGTGCTACAACGTGCTACGTAGGGGGCCTTAGTTGGTGTAACTGGCTGAAATAACAGGTGTAACGCTGTGCTACAGGACTTTTGCATGGAGGTCACCATGAAGAGCATCCACGTGAGGCTTTCGGACGAGGAAGAGGCTAAGCTCCAGGGGGAGGCGGAGCTTTCGGGGAAGAGCGTTTCCGAGGTGGTGCGCGAGACGCTTTTCAGGGATCCGGAGCGGGGAGCCGCGCTGCGGCCGGCCAGCTCCGGGCAGGTTGAGGAACTCGGAGAGAGGCTCGTTTTGCTTGCGGAAACGCTCGACCGGGTGCGTGTCGCCTGCGGAAAAATCGAATCATTGGAAGGTGTGCTCGGTGAACTTTTGGCGCTTAAAGGGGGGCAGGCGGAGTTGGCCGGCAGGGTGGAAAGTGCGGAACACGAGATCCGTTCCCTGTCGGAAAATCTCACACGGCTGGTGGACCTTCAGGTCGAGGAGAGGCGGGCCCCGTTCGGGATGAACCGGGCCTTCTTCCAGGTCGCTACCATGGCGAGCTTCACTCTGGCCCGGGGGACTTTCAGCCACAGCCCGGAGGCGTGGGAGCCGTACAAGGAGGAGGCACGGCGCCGCGCCTTCAAGAGCGAAGGAGAAACGTCATGAGTATCGGAGCGTCCAACAATTCGGGGTACCAGGGGGTCGGCATCTGGGCGTCCGACCTGAAACTCAAGGTGCGGATCTGGAGTAGGATCACCGTCGTTGCCGTTTTGCTTTACCTCGCACTCTTTGGTTTCCTGGTCTACAAAACTACGCCCGGCTGGTGGCTGGACGTCACCTGGAAGCTGCAGGTGGCGAAGCTGTTGCGCGACTTCCCGTTGCAGCCGACCTTCACCATCCAGGGGCGACGGTACCGGGCCGACGTGGTCCGGACTAACCCGGTCTCCTATCAGGTGGAGGGCCAGGCGTTGCGGCGTATCAGGGGTCTCGCCCTGGCGGCTGCGCTGGTCTTTCCCATCACGTACGGGACGGCATTCCTCGTGCTGCGCAGGAAGAAAGCGAAGCTCGGCAGGGCCGAGCACATCCGCGGCATGAGGCTCATCTCGGAAAAGGAACTCGCCAGGAAAGCGAGGAAACTGGAGGGGCGGCTTCCCTTCGGCTCGGTACTTTTGCCGGTGCGCTACGAGGGGGAGCACGCCCTGATCGCCGGCAAGACCCAGGTCGGGAAAACGGTCGCCATCATGCAGCAGCTTGAGGCGATCCGGGAGGCGGGACTCCCCGCCATCGTCTACGATTTCAAGGGGGAGTACGTCGCAAAGTTCTACACGCCGGGGATCGATTACATCGCCAATCCCCTCGACGAACGGGGGCTCAAATGGAACATCTTCGACGACATCGACACCATACCCGACATCTCCGCGGTGACCGGTTCGCTCATCCCTCCGGGCGCCGGGGAGGAACATTTCTGGTGCAAGGCGGCCCAGGACGTGTTGCGCGGGGTGATCGCGGGGCTTTATCACCAGGGGGACCGCAGCAACGAGGATCTCTGGAGGGCGCTCTCCTCGCACGGCAGGGATGTTGCCAGGATCTGCGACTCCATCGAACAGGGGGCGGCGGGGCTCAAGTACATCGAGGACGTCTCCAGCAAGCAGGCGGCCATCGTGGGTGCGGTGCTCATGTCGTACGTTTCCTGGCTGGAATTCGCCCGTAACGGCTGCGGCTTCACCATCAAGGACTGGATCGCCAATCCCCGCGGCAGCTTCATCTTCATCACGGGAAGGCCCGAGGTGGAGAACACGCTGCGCCCCTACATCTCGCTTCTGATCGACCTGATCGGCAAGCGGTTTCTCTCCGCGAGTGACGACAGGAACCGGCGCCTGTATTTCGTGCTGGACGAGTTCGGCAATCTGCAGAGACTCCCCACCATCACCAGGCTCTTGACCGCCGGAGGGAGCAAGGGGGCCTCGGTGATCCTGGGGTTCCAGGACTTCGCGGCCATAGCGAAAACCTACGGCGACAACGAAGCGGCCACCATCATGAACAGCTGCGGGACCTCGCTGGTTTTGAAGCTCGCCGACGAGGCGACGGCGAAGATTTTCTCCGGGCGTTTCGGGGAAACCCAGGACTGGGAGATCAACGAATCGCGCTCGCTTGGGCAGGGTAATCACCGCGACAGCGTATCGTACTCCCGGGTGAAACGGACCGACAAGCTGATCCTCCCCTCGGAGATCCAGGGGCTCCCCAAGCTCGCCGGTTACCTGCTCATCCCGGAGCATGACCCGGCCAGGATCCAGCTGCAGATCGGCCCGGCGAACCGGCTCTCCGCCAGGAATCCCGCCTTCGTTTTACGGCCGGGCCTCTCCCTCGATGCCATCTGCGCCAGGGAGGAGAGCGTGCAGCGCTGCCGGCAGGTGCTCCGGGAAGGTTTCCCGGAACCCGAGCCCGGTTTCGTCCCGGGGGGCTTTGGCGGGGAGTTCGATCCGGATCGGGAATTTTGACGGTGCGCCGGGGCTGGAGGGGGGAGCAGCGCCCCCGGGAGATGCAGGGCGGCTTGGACCAAAGCTGCCGGCCTGGAGACGCCGGCAGCTTTGACCGGTCCTAGCCCGTTGGCAGGCTGCCGGCTTTGCCGGCTGTCTGTCAACCGGCTGCATCCTGCAGCGGGGAGTGCCCCGCGCCCCCCGGGAAGCGGGATCTCCCGCCCGGCCAGGTGGACCAAAGCAGACGGCTAGCGCCGACAGCTTTAAGCGGTCAGCGGCCCGTCCCGGAGCGGGACGCCCCTCATTTTGCTCCCACCCTGATCCCGCCGGGAGCTGCAGTGGTGATTTATTCGTCCCGCTGTATGCTTTCCGCCGGAGCGGAGTAGGCAGACCCCGGGGGTAGAGGGGCCGGTTATTTCTCTCTTGCGTTTATACCAATATTGATATAATGTTGATCGTACGGCTGCGAGAGATGGTGGACCGGAGGCTTCAGTGTCAAAAGAGGCAGTTTTTTTGGGTGATTCGCTGGAGAGACTAAAGGCATTCCCGGCGGAGGCCCGCATCAGCATGGGGCATGCAATCGGAGTCGCACAAGAAGGAGGGAAGGTAACATATGCCAAACCGCTAAAGGGTATCGGCGGCGGTGGGGCTGCGGTCATCGAGATCTGTGAAGACCACGACGGAGATACGTACAGAGTTATGTACACCGCGAAAATCGGTAAGAAGATCTACGTCCTACACGCCTTCCAGAAAAAGGCGAAGAAGGGGATAGCGACTTCCAAAGGCGATATAGAGATCGTCAAGGACCGGTTGAAGAAAGCTATTGAGCTGACAAAACAGGAAGACTAGGCCAAAGCTAAAAAAGACTTAACCTCAAACCAAACTTTGATCACACTACTTATAACTTTATGTAAACTACTTGAGGATTACTAGGAATGAAAGAGCGTGAAGGGCTCACTGTCGAAGCACTCCAAGAGGAGATTACCGTAACCCGTTCGTCGGGCAACGTCTTTGCGGACCTCGGTCTGCCGGACGCAGAAGAGCTGTTGGTAAAAAGCAGGCTGGCATCAAAAATTTCTTCCATCATTGAGAAGCGCCATCTCTCGCAGATCCAGGCCGCGGAAATCCTTGGTGTTCCGCAGCCAAAAGTCTCAATGATTCACAACGGAAAGCTCAGAGGTTTCTCTCTTGAGAAGCTCTGCCATCTCATCAACCTCCTGGGGCGGGATGTGGACATTGTCGTCAAGCCGCGGAAGCGGGAGGGGCGGGGCCATCTTCGTGTGACTTTATAAACACGTGCCCGCCACGCTATCCGGTGCAGGCGGGACGATTCAGGTAACATGCCGGCGTTGAACGGCCAGGAGCACAAGGAGTGTGCTGCCTGGCCGTTTTTCATCCTGATCCTTCCTCCTCGGGATCGTTGCGCAGTATCCGGAGCAGGAGCTCTTCCCACATTTTCAGGGCGATCTCCTTCTCCTTGTCGTAACGGTACTTGTTGTAGATCCCGACGATCCCCGACTTCTTGTGGTTGACCACTTCCTCGGCGACCTCCTCGATCACCCCCACCCGCGCCATGTTGGTGCGGGCGGTGCGGCGCAGATCCTGGGGGGACCACGGCTTCATGCCGAAATACGGTTTCTTGCTGGCCTTGATGGACTCCTTGCCGACGGTCCTGACGCCGCCCTCCTCGTAGCTGCGGTTGATCGCCCTGGAGAGGACGGTGGGCGAGATACAGGGGCTCTTTCCCTCGGACGGGAAGATGTGGCCGGGATCGTCGCCGATCAGCTCCAAAGCGGTGTCGGTCAGGTACACCCGGTGTTCCCGCCGGTTCTTGGCGATTTCCGACGGGATGGTCCACCAGCGTCCCTTGATCTGGTCGCGATGCATCTGGGTCACCTCACCGGGCCGCTGCGCGGTGACCAGCACCAGCTTGATCGCCCGCTTGACCTGGAGGGAACTAGCCGAGTTGGTGATCTCGTACCAGGCCTTTACGATCTCGGCGTCCTCAAGGTGGCGCTCATCCGCCCTGGGGGCGATTTTGGGGACGGATTCGGTGATCTCGTTGAAGGGCTGGATCTCGGCCCACTCCATGCGGTAGGCGTACTTGAACATCTGCCGGCAGATTTTCATGGCGTTTCGGGCCGCACCAGGGGCCTTTGCTGCGAGCCGCTCGATAAAGGTGATGGCGTGCTTGCGTCGTACCGCTGTTATCGCCTCCTCTCCCAGGGCCGGGAGGACGTGCAGCTTGAGGCAGGACACTACGGTACCCTGCCAGCGCTTGGAATGGTTGGCATGCGAAAACCTGACCATCCAGACGGCTGCGAGTTGCGCTACTGTTTCGGGAACGAAATCTTCGGGGATATCTTCCTGCAGCAGCGCCTCGAAGGTGTACTTCTTTGATTCGACGGCGATGCTGACGGCCTTCCGCCGTTCAGCAACCGTCGCCTTTTGAGGAAGGCGGGGGTCGATTCCCTTTTTGACCGAGTTGTAGGCGGAATTATAGAGCCTCCTGGCCTCGGCAAGGGTGCAGCCGGGATACTGGCCGAGCCGCAGATAGCCCTTGCTCCCGTCCAACTCGAATATGTACAGAAAGGTCTTGGTGCCGGTCGGCATGACCTGCAGGGTGAAGCCGCGCCCTTCGCGCAGGAAATATTTGCTGCTTTTGGGCTTTGCAGCCGCAATGGTTTTCTCGGTGAATTGTTTGCCCATATTGCCTCCAAATCCGGCTTGCATCCGTTTGTGCATCCGCTTTGCAGCTGGCTTGAGGTGAGATAGGATGAAGAGGTATGAACCGATTATATCGGTAAAATCTTGTAAAATCAAGTTTATAGGCGTGATTTGTGAAATGGTTTGAAAGGCCGTGAAACGTGCTGAAAGGGCTTTAGTTCTGATTCCCAAGCTGAAGGTCGCGGGTTCGAATCCCGTTTCCCGCTCCAAGAAATTCATGGACCCCGGCAGCCGAAAGGCAGCCGGGGTTTTTGCTTTTGCCCACGAGTTCATGTAATATTGCACGCGTGGGCGGTTTCCTCCCCACCCCCTGCCAACTCAACAACTCAGCTACCTCTCGGCCCGTCCCCTCGGCCCCAGCCTGCGGTGATGAAACTGCAAAAGCACCGAATCCGGGCATTATGTGTTTAATCCAAGCTGCCCCTATCCTCGTTCCACCTGGCGGATGATGCAATCGATGAAAAGAAAAGGTCTCCACTCGGCAATCCTCTCCGCCGTTCTCTTCGGCATGTCCCCGGTCGCCTGCAAGCTGGTAATAGGCGACATGCCGTCCTCGCTTCTCGCCGGTCTGCTCTACCTGGGCTCGGGCCTGGGGCTCACCCTGGTGCTGCTGCGTCAAAGGATCCCGGTCCGCGACCTGCTGGCGTCCCTTTCCGGGCGCCAGTGGGGCTACCTCGCCGGCGCCATCCTGTCCGGCGGCATCGCGGCTCCGCTCTTTCTGGCCTACGGCATCCGCTACGGAACGGCATCCGAGGTGTCGCTTTTGCTCAACTTCGAGACGGTCGCGACCACGCTGCTTGCCTGGCTGGTGTTCCATGAACAGGTCGGTTTGCGGGTCTGGATCGGAAAGCTGTTCATCGTCGGCGCCTCCATCCTGGTCCTTTTCACCGGAGGGAGCGCACTGCAACTGTCCATACCCGGACTGTCCGTGCTTGCCGCCTGCCTCCTTTGGGGTGTCGACAACAACCTCACACGGGAGGTCGAATCCCTACCTGCGCCGCTTCTGGCCTGCCTCAAGGGGTGGAGCGCCGGGCTGTTCAACGTGATGCTTACCCTGATCCTTTTCGAGAGCCGGGTCACGGCGCTGCAGGTTTCCGGAACGCTTGTCATCGGCGCGCTCAGCTACGGGGTGAGCCTGGTGCTCTTCATAAACGCCCTGAGGGAGATCGGTGCCGCGAGGACCAGCACCTGGTTCGCCTCGGGACCTTTCATCGGCACCATACTTTCGGTCCTGGTGTTAGGCGAGCACCCCCCCGGCGAGTACTGGGTGGCGGCGCTGGTCATGCTCTCGGGGATGTTCTTTCTCTACGGCGAATTGCACCGGCACCTGCATCGGCACGAAGGGATGGCCCACGTCCACCCCCACGAGCACGACGAGCACCACCAGCACGCGCACGAGGAACGGGACCTTGCAGGGAGGCACGACCATCTGCACACGCACGAGCCGATGACGCACAGCCACGTGCACTGGCCCGACATCCATCATCGCCACATACATTAACCAAACGACGTCCCTCTGGAGCTATAGTTCCCTTGAGGAGGGGAGCTAAACAACGTCCTTGTGCCCCGATCTTGTTTGACATACCGGTATACCGATGATATTTCCGACGATAATGTCATCATACCGGTGGGATCAAAATGCTATCCGTAAAAATCCACTAAATTCTATTGGGTTACAACAGATTCTAGTCGACTGGCACCATTGAAGCTGGGATCTAACGGGACATTCTGAATAAATGCCTTAACCCAGCTCGAATCAAAAGAAGTCATCGTCCTCAAAGGGGTGCGGCGGCACATTCGCAGTAATTTCCCCTGCAGAATTTATCCTTCAGGGATTTGGTCGTGAAGGGCCGTCCCCCTCGGCCCAACCTGCAAACCCTCTTCGGATCAACTTAACGAACTAAACTACGTCCCTCTATGCCCCGTAGTTTTGTCAGAGGTTAGGTTTTTACCCCCAACATCTTGCGCCCCTGTCGTTAAGCCGCGACAGGGGCGCTTTTGTAGAGCACTAATCTCTCAGCTCTCCACCGTAGTTTCTTCCGCCCCGGCTCCAAACGTCTGAATGTCTAACCCCGCCGCCCTCCCACTTCCTGCCAACTCAACTGCCCCTCGGCCCCAGCCTGCAGAACTTCCTCGGATCGACTAAACGAACTAAAGAACGTTGGAGCCCTTGCATGCCGGTGCTGTTTGACATGGTTTCACGATAAAAGCGGAACCGTTGCGGAACGCGGATGTGAAGTCCGCGCCCTTTCCGCTTCCGCTGCAATTGGTCATGAGGCCCCTCTTCCCGTCCTGCTTATTTCTTTTTCTGCGCTGCCTTTATTGGCTGGAACGGTCCGTACTGATGCTGTTCCTGCGGGAAATTATCCGCATAGGGTGGATACGGGCAGTCCACCGCTTTCTTCTCAAGCTTCGGATAGTCCTTTTCGAGGCCGCTCATCTGCGGCCGCTCCTTCGAGCTGAGATAGCCGGCGACATCGTAGGCGTCTTCATTGGTGATTGCCGGATGGTTCCACACCGTTCCCAGCGGCATGTTGCCGTGAACGAACGCGGCGGTGGTCAGCAGCCGGTTCATTCCCGCTCCGTTGTTATAGCTGTTTGCTCCCCAGAGCGCCGGGGCGACATGGCTCCCCGAACTTCCGGCCGACATTGACTGATGGCCGTCCCCATTTTCACCATGGCACGTCATGCAGAACCGGTCGTACACCTGGCCGCCTTTTTTTACATCGGCCTTGCGGTTGGGCCCTTCGTATTTGGGTGTTCCCAGGCCGGAAGCATTCTTGGGCATGTCTTTCGACAACCAGTTCACGTAGGCCACCATTGCCTTCATCTCCCTGCTGTCGTCAGCCATCTCCCTGCCGTTCAGGCTTCGCTCGAAACAACCGTTAATCCGCTTCTCAAGCCCCTGCACCTGGTCTTCACGCCCCCGGTATTGGGGATATGTCTGGCTAACCCCCATCCAGGGGAGTCCGAACTGCTTGGTGCCGTTATCCATGTGGCAGCTCGTGCAGTTCAGGGTGTTTCCGGAAAAACGCATTTTCTCATCCTTCGCACCATTGCCTAACTGCGCATACGTATCGGTCAAAAGCAGTGCACCGTAACGGATGAGATCACCTTCCTCTCCCTGGGGGATATCCTTCGTCAACGGCGGCACCCAGGCGGAAGAAGTTGCTTTCGCCTTTATTGGCGCCGCGGTGGTGAGCTTCGCGTCGGCAAGTGTGGTCAAGAATCTGAGAATATTGTTGATTTCTTCGTCCTTCAGCTCCCTGTTCAGCTGCAGGTACCCCATCTGATCCACCGCCTCCGCCAGATTGCCCGTCTCGCCGTCATGGAAGTAGGGGGCGGAAAGGGCGACGTTGCGCAGCATGGGAACCTTGAAGACATATCTGTCACTTTCCAGGTTGGTAACCTTGAAGCGTCCAGGATCCTTGTTGGAGTACTCATGGAACACGCCCATTTTCTGGAAGGTCATCCCCCCCAGGTTGGGGCCGCTGTGGCACTGCACGCAGCCGGCGTTGATGAAGCTGCGCATCCCTTCCATTTCCTGCCCGGTGAGCGCTTGTCCGTCCCCGTCCATGAAACGGTCGAAGCGGCCACGGCTGATCAGCGTTCGTTCAAAGGCGGCAACCGCCCTGGCAAAGTTGTCGAAAGTCACGGGGTCTTTCTCGCCAGGAAAGGCCTTTTTGAAATCAACGGGATATTGTTTTATACCTTTCAGCCGTTCGACCAGCGTATTGGCATCGGGCATGCCCATTTCAATAGGGTTGAGCGGGGGACCTTGAGCCTGTTCTTCCAGGGTGGCCGCGCGTCCGTCCCAGAACTGAGCAACCTGGTAACCGGCATTAAAGGTTGGTGGATCGTTGCGGTCGCCGGATTTTCCTTCCGCACCTTTGCCTGTCTTCAGGTTGTCCGCCCCCGCGCCTTTGTCATCAATTGGATGGCAGGAGTTGCATGATTGTGTTTTGTTGATCGAAATGGCGGTCTCAAAATAGAGCTTCTTCCCCAGGGCAATCATGGCCGGAGTATCCTGCTCACTACCCGGCATGGTCGCGGGAAGTTTGCCGAAAAGCGCCTGTGCCTGCATCAGCAGCACCCCCTCCGGGGTGTCGGGCACCGCTTTGATTGTGCGCGATGCCTTTACTGACTGGCTTTTGGTCGCTTTTTTTTGTGTCTCCCCTGTGGCCATGTCGGAAAAAATCAGTGCGCTCAGCCCCGTTACCAAAAAAACCACGGCTCCTAGTTTCTTTCGCATAGCTGGTCCTCCTTTTTCAGTTGGTTAAAGCCCTCCGACACAGACTTCTTTTAACAGTCCAAAGCGGCTGGCACCACTGGTGTGCACCGCTTTGGTTATCCCGGCCTAAACGTATATCATATAAAATAATTCTAATAAAATATCTTTAGGCTTCTGCGAGGTGGGTGTGCCTTTGCTCGGCAAGGGGTGTACCGGAAAAGGGCCGATGAAGAGAACCTGGATGCCTGGGTTCGGTTTTTCCTGCAGAGCCTGAAAGAGCAAAAAGACGTGCTGCAGCGGAGAGTAGAGCGGGAGCAACTGCTGGAGAAATTGGCTCCGATATCCGAACAACTAGTAGCGCTGGCCAAGGAACGCGGCAGGTTGACGATCTCCGATGCCGTCACCCTGCTGGAGGTCAATCGGAATACAGCGAAGCTCCACTTCCGTCACCTCGTGGAAAGCGGCCATCTGGTGCAGCACGGCACTGGCAGGGCTACCTGGTACATGGTGGGGAGATAAGTGTAGTCGCTTACTCGAGACAAATCTCTCAGCTGTCCACCGCAGTTTCTTCAGTCCCGGCTTCAAGCGTCTGAATGTCTAGCCCCGCCGCCCTCCCACTCCCTGCCAACTCAGCAAGCAGCAACTCAGCTACCCCCCCGGCCCCCAGCCTGCAAAACCTCTTCGGATCGACTTGACGAACTATAGAATGTCCCCCACCGCCCTAGGATATCAAGATATCAATGCCTGGCCCCATTGCCCACAGTGGACATATTTCCGTAGCATCCGATTGGGGAATCGGAACCAGAGTTGCCATCTATCTACCGGCTTTGCAGGAGATATCTGCTCATTTCAGGGAGGTTTAGCGATGCAGTTTGAATGGGACAAGGGACTCGAAACCGGTATCACCGCGCTTGACGCAGATCATCAGGGCATCTTTGCCCGTATTGACGGGTTTTTCAATAGATGCAACGAAGGTGGAGAGTCCATAGAAGTTATAGCGGTTATCGATGCCTTAGACAGTTATGCGCGGAAGCATTTCAGCTATGAGGAAAGACTTCAGGCAATCAACAACTACCCCGGGTTAGCCGATCAGCAGAAGCATCATGCCGTCTTTATTGCGGACGTCGCGGACCTGAAAAGCAAGCTTGAAACGGAGGGGCCGAGCAAACAGCTTGCGCTAATCGCCAAAGGGAAACTCATTCGTTGGTTCAGCCTGCACATCAAAAACATGGACAAACAATTTGTCAGCTATTTGAGCGAAAGAGTGGGCTGAAGGCACAGGAAGGACAAAGAGTATCCCTCATCTTATCATTGGGATCCACAATTCTGAAGGCAGCTCTGTCCACCGCAGTTTCTTCAGTCCCGGCTTCAAGCGTCTGAATGTCTAGCCCCGCCGCCCTCCCACTCCCTGCCAACTCAACTACCCCTCGGCCCGTCCCCCTCGCCCCGGCCTGTGGAACCTCTTCGGATCGGCTTAACGGACTGGCTGTCCATGTCCAGACCTGACCCTGCGTCCTACAGACGGGAAGTCCCATCTAAAGGCTACCCCGAACGGCGGCCTAAAGCTGTCGTGGAACCATGCTCTTAGCGGAGAAGGAATTATCTTGTGTTCAAGTATTTATTCGTATAAAGGTCTTGAGTCGCCGGTTGTCATTGTTGCCGAGATGTCCGGTTTGCCCCCCGAAAAGGCGAGGGCGTTGCAGTACGTTGCATATTAGCGGGCAAATTCTCACCTTGTGGTGTTAGTTAGGGATAGAGTGTTAATGAGAAAGCTGAGATTCGTTGATTTGTTCGCTGGGTGTGGAGGTCTGTCATTAGGCTTGCTGGAGGCCGGATTCGAGGGAGTGTTTGCAGTAGAGAAAAGTCCGCTTGCTTTTGAGACGCTCCGCCATAACCTCGTGGACGGCCAACGTCACAAGTTTAACTGGCCAGAGTGGCTACCGAAGGAAGCCATGACGTGCGAGGAACTGCTATCAAAATTTGGTGCTGAGTTAGACGCAATGAGGGGAACTTTAGATCTGGTTGTCGGAGGACCACCTTGTCAGGGTTTTTCCACGGCGGGACGCCGTGATCCTTCAGATCCACGTAACCAGATGACTGAGCAATACATGGCGCTGGTAGAGAAGCTCCAGCCTAGCTACTTAGTGATCGAGAACGTTGCTGGTTATAACATGCGATTCGAGAGCGAGAATAAGTTTGAGGAACTCGTCAACAATCCAGAGCATGAGACGTATGCAGACCATGTCGCCGAGATACTCAGCGAGAACTATTTCCTTAGTCGTGGGCTCGTGAACTGTGCGGTATTTGGAGTTCCGCAAAAACGGTGGAGGTACCTCGTCATTTGCGAACGAAAGAGGCAGGGTGATATCGAAGACCCTGATGTTTCAGGCCCGGATTTTTTAGAGAAACTCCGTGAAACGAGGGAGGATTTCCTCGCTTCCCAAAACCTACCGATTAATAGAGAAATCACTGTTAGAGAAGCAATAGAAGACCTAGTGGTAATTAACCGGGAACTAGTTGATAACATAGATTCAGGTGTAAAAGGATTCAAAGAAGCGAAATATTTAGCTCCAGCCAATCCATCACGGTACTTGAGCCTCATGAGAAGAGGCATGCAAGGACAGGCTCCCAATAGCCGTCGGCTTCCTAACCACCGGAAAGATACGATCCAGTATTTTCAGCAAGTTCAGAGGATATGCCAACCGGGGCGTTGCATGTCTGACACGGAGCGCAATGAACTAGGCAGAAAAAAACATTCGACAACTGTACTTCACTCTGGTCTCCCTGCACCAACTGTCACGACCCTTCCAGATGACATCTTGCATTACGACGAGCCTCGCATCTTGACGGTAAGAGAGAACGCTCGCCTTCAGTCATTTCCTGATTGGTTCGAATTCAAAGGAAAGTACACGACCGGGGGGAAAAAAAGAAAACTTGAGTGCCCTCGCTATACCCAGGTGGGAAATGCCGTTCCTCCTCTGTTAGCCAGTGCCATCGGTGCAATGCTCAAGGCGTATCATAAATCTTTAATCTCTACTGCAGCAGATGGCGCACTCATAAAATCCGCAGCAATACAGGGCGATAAGGATGTCCAGGAAATCTGTCGCCTTGTGTCATTGAATCTCAGTGGATCTTTCACCCCCAGTCTCTACAACTCGGGTTGCAAGAAATGGGGCGCAAAATGACAGGGCAACGGCACTGATCTATTCGTACCAGCATAAAGGAAAACGTCAGATGCAGGAATTTCTCCAGTACCCGGCAGGTCTGATAAATTGGGCGGGACACCATTCCGGTGGAGTGAGACGTCTTTTTGACCAAAATAGCGGCCGTCCGAACAAGGATGTCTTACGGACAAATTTGCTGTGCAGGCTCGAAGCATGGACACAGCAACTTGCCAATGGCAGTCCGGATACCCCAAGGATTCTCCTGTTGGTCGGTGGCCCTGGCAATGGAAAAACCGAGGCCATCGAGTCGACCATACATTGGCTTGACGCTGCTTTCCATTGCGACGGTGAACTCGTCAAAAAACTCACAAGCACTTTCTTTCCCCAGGACGGCCGTGCGGTCCCAAGGATTGCCCACGTAAATGCCTGCAGTCTCAGCACCTTAACGGGACCACTCGAATTAAGCATTGTGCAAGATGCTTCTGTGGTCTTTGGTAGCGAAGGAAGAACGCCGGCAAGCCTCCTGATCGAGGAGCTAAACACAGCTCTCGGTGGACCGACTTCACAGGTTTACCTTTGTTGCGTAAACCGGGGCATTCTCGACGATGCGTTGATATATGCCCTAGAAAATGACCTGGGACAGCCCCAAGGGCTATTGGAATCGATTACCCGTGCAGTAAGCCTTGCCCCCACAGCCCCTTCCTGCTGGCCCCTAGATGGATTCCCTTCACTTGCAATATGGCCCATGGATGCCGAGTCGTTGTTCGTTCGCACAGATGACGACACCCTGCCGCCGGCCGCTATCCTCCTCAGCCACGCAATCGCTGAGGAACGATGGCCTGCGATAGGTTCTTGCGCTGCTGGTGACAGGTGCCCTTTCTGCAGTAGTCGCAGTCTACTCGCCCGCGAAATCTCGCGGGACGCCCTACTTCGTACCCTGCGCTGGTACGAACTTGGAAGTGGTAAGCGCTGGAGCTTTCGTGATCTTTTCTCCTTAGTCTCCTACCTATTGGCAGGCCACCGTCCTTCAGGCCTGGAGAAGTACGACGATCCATGCCTTTGGGCTGCCAGCCTTGTCGACCTTGACGCAGAAACCAAAGTTTCCAAAAAACCCGGGAGGCGCCGGTCGAAGGCGATATTCCAGCTTGCGACCTCAAGTTACCAACATGCCCTTTTTCACCATTGGGACAAGGACATGTCACTATCATTACGTAAGGATATCAAGGACCTCTCCCTGGAGAACGACCATACCTTGATGGGGCTTTATTATTTCCTGCATGAACGCAGAGCTCCCTATCTGCCGGCGACCATTGCTTCCCTGCTTGAGGATGTCAACAACTTGCTCGATCCTGCACTAGCAAGCCCGGATATCGAGGTAGCTGTTAGTTCGCGAAACAAAATCCTGTTACGTGAGATTGACGCTCGGTTCAGCAAGTCTACCGAGGAAGGCATAGAATTTATACGGAAGTACCAGGCGCTTTCTCCTCCTGAGCTAGACCTATTGAGGAGAATCGCCAACGTTGACACGAAATTGTCGTTGCCCTCGGTGCGGCGAAACAGGCCATCCGCAGCCAGCCGAATACAGCGAACTTTACGTGATTTTTCATGCCGGTTGGTCCGGCGTAGCCTCGGCGCCAGATCTGCGGTCGTACAGGACGCAGATGTCCTGAATGCTTTCCAGCAGGTAGTGGAGGACGATGATAACAGTTACCAGCTTAACGATGTTGCCCACCAGGTTGAAGACCTGCTCAACAACGGCGAGCACTTCGAGGTTTCGCTTTCGACAACTTTTGGCCAGCCACTCCCGCCTCGTCAAAGACAGGTGACTCTCGTAGTCTCGCGGCAACACGTCGGGATCTGCGAGGTATCGCACGAGGGACGCCCTCGCTCGCCCCTCTGTTATCTCTTGGTGGGTACAGAGAATTCAGCCCAGCCAATCGCGCTAACCTACGACTTGTTCAAGGCCGTAAAGGAACTTGAGCGTGGAATGTCGCTCGCATCACTTCCTCGGACCGTGGTTGCCCTCCTGGATACTACCAGGGCACGGTTGTCGGGCTCCATCGTGCGTGATGAAAAGGTACTGAGTCGTTCGAAGATCAGAATCGGGACGAGCGGGACCGTTATTGAGAGATACCGTGGGACCTTTGTCTCGCGTAACGAAGGAAAACCGGTATGAAACTAGCCGACTTCAAGCAAGCCCCCTGGAAAAGCTCTCACTCTGCATACAAGGAGTCGGCCTTTGCGATCAGTCCAGCACCTGAATATGCCAGCTCCGAGGTCCTAGTCTCCGCCTTGTACCGTACCATCGGAATCCAGGATGCCAGCGAGGGTAGCGTGCCCCAAGCCGGGCGTGACATTAGCAAGAGGCTCCAACGCTTCCGAGACAGGCAGCAAAAACCACCTGGCGCGACCGTGGACGCAAACGTATGGCATGCAGTTCTTCACGGCATTATGGAAAGCCCTAAGCTGCCGAACCAGTCTACCAAGCGATTCCTACAAGTCTCTCCGCTCTTGCCCGGCGCTGCACGTTTCTCGGGTTCCGCACGCCTTAGCAACAATTCTTGGCCAGCAGGTAGTCTCATTCGCCGAATGACATGGCTAGGCTCTGACGCCGGTGACTCTGCATCCGCCTTGTGGAGGGAACTCTTCGATGCTCTCGATGTCAATGGCAAGGACGATATCTTTGCGAGGTGGCTACGAGAAGAAATTGCTGCGTGGTCCGGCGATCCGATTTCTTGGCAGTTACAGCTTCCCTCCCCCGCGGAAGTGGCAACCTTGGCCCCACGGGATCTTCAACACGTACATTTTCCCGCCAGGCAATTCACGAAAGATCTACGGGCGATCATCCAGGTAAAAGACTGCATGACCCGCAGGCAATGGACCAGCTTGCTCGAGGCGATACTTCGCTTGGCCGCGGTTTCTCATGTAACGTGGCTTTGTGAAGTTCACGACAGGATATGGAAATGTGTTTCCGCCGCTCTCGAAGGAAATGGGCCCTTGGAGGAAAATGAGGCAAGGCTGGCGATGTTCCCGGCCCGATTGCAGTACATGTCATACGGGGACAAGGCCCTCCCTGGCATCAAGGACCGGGCATCTGGGTACCTGATCGCACGGCTGGGTATAAATACCGTGCTTTGGTCACTCGAAGAAGCGGGGGTCGGATATCAAGGTTCTCTCTCTTCCAGTAGCGACATCGCCATGCTCTGCCGACACGTACGGGAGAATGTTGTGGCACTTGCCCTCGCTAATACCAAGGAAGTCGTAACCGAGGTGATCGAGCGGGAAGCTCGTGCGCTTCTCTGCAAGAAGGGCATTGGTTCGAACCTCATGGAATTTGCCCGCCACGCCCTTGGACAACGCCAGACGGCCAGTACCATCCTTAGGGGCTATGATCAGGGCTACGTGCTCAAGAAGCGCGGGACGAGTAGCTCCAGTCCTTGGATTGTAAGTTTGGGGCCAGTATCAGTGCTGGCATTTGTACATTGTGCATTGGCAGGGATGGGGGGGCCAAGGTCAATCCACCAATTAAGCCAGCATCTTTCGGTCTACGGCATCGTCTTAGATCGCCACGACATTGCTAGGAACGACCTCGGGAACCAACTTAGGATGCTAGGGTTAGTCCTTGACAGTCCCGACGCAGAGAGTGGCATGTTACTTCTCCCTCCGTTTACCCCCAGTTTTATGCCAGCACGGGATAATTCAAAATGAATAGACTAGTAATTTCACTCGCAGCGATAATCCGGGAAAAGGTCCACCAGGTGATGCTTAGACGTGCGGGGACAAACATGGAATCCCGCATCATCTTTCATGGCCCCCCGCTTGAAATCCTTGATCTGGTTTACCGTGAACTCACCTCCCTAAATGGCATAATCACCCAGGCTGCAACAGGCGAAACTACTGTCCTCCCTGTGGTGTTACAAGTCCCCCTTGGACAACACGGATTTTCAAATCCAAGCATTGGGATGTCCGGCCTGTGCGATGAAACCCACCTGCTGGACTTGAGGAATGTTCCGGCCTGTCCCAGCTTTGTTGCACTTGTTCCGCCGGGACAGCACAGCAACATGTCGGTATCTTCCACAACGGACGAGTTCGGCATAAGCGCTGTCAACAATGCAAGCCATGCGACCTTTGAAGAATGGTGGGGAGACGAGTTCATACAGCGTGTTCTCACAACCGGTCTTTCCATGTCTGGATTTCACGACGACTTACTCAATGAGGCACGGAGTGTTGTCGAGGATGCCGCAAGGGCCATGGATGAGGTAGACCCTGACAGGGAAACGCGTAAAGCAACTTGGCGCCTATTCTCACGTATTTTCTCAATACTCGGCGGCCCGGAGGATATTTCCAAAGCCCAGGCCCTCAGCCTTGCCTGCGGCGTGCCACCCAACCAAGATGGGATGCTCTCGGCAAAGATCCAACTGGATACGCTGCAGAATATTGCCGAAGCTTTGGCAGACGGCTTCAAGGCAGGGGTCGACCGTGCCCGTACAAATGCCAAGGAGGAAGATGTAAAGCATCTGGAGGAGTTTCTCGTCCACATCCGGGGGAACTGCAAGGTCCCCACTGCGTTTGAGCGAGCAACCCCTGCCTTTTACCTGCCAGCGGATGGCCTGAAAATCGAGTCACCTCCTGACTGGTGGAAGGTCCTAACGGTTGAAAAATGGTCAGAGCTCTTTTCAGAAGAGCCCGAAGTGGTCGATACCCTTGTAGTTGAATGTACCAACGTCATTTTCCCACAGCGGAGGGGCATGCCTGCACTAGTTCGTGGCCAGGTGGAGTTAGCCATATCCACGGGAATCGAGCTGCAGGATGAGCCTGTGGAAGTCTTGCTGGAACGCGGTACCAAGTTTAGCACCACCATTATGGTAGCTGGAATCGCTCCATACGCCGGGGAGCTGCCAAAGCACAAGGCTCCGGTCACATACAAGGTTAGCTCAGAGCGACACAAACGAACATCGGTCAAGGTCGTCTCACTATCGACTTGGGTTCCCGGGATATTCGTTGTTTGCCGGACTGCTTTGAAGCTTTCACCGGTAAAAAGTTCTGCACGGAAGACAGCCCGGGCGAATTTCGATTGGGAAACGGCACTAACCGTGCCGGGAGCCGGTCGCTATGAACTGACTGTTTTCCTTGCCCCTGGTACAACCATAGGGGAACAGGCAACGGGTATACAAGACGATGCTACGGAAATAGACGGTGAAAGTAAGAGCCACCCGATTCAAAGGGTGCGGGGGGATGAGTATCAGGTAGAGATAGAGGCCGAGGGAAAGTACCAGCTCGACATTCCGTTCTCTCGCGCCGACCAGAATGGCTCCATAAAGAGCGAAACCTGCAGGGTCTATGTCACCTGCGAGGAGACAAACGAAGAAGGATGTCGTAGCGAGTTTGAGCGTCTTATACTGCTCAATCGTCGACATCTCGAGAAATCCGATACAAAGCCGGTCGTCCAATTGGACCGCAATGGTCGTTCCTCTAGCCTTCAGTCCTGGATGCTCGACGAACATAACGTCTCGAGGTCATTCCGGCCACTGGTTATTTCAGATGACTACGCAAGCCACTGGGCTACTCCTAACTGGGACGAACCAACGGGGCCCATACTCTCCAATGGACGTTTCCTGCACGATCCACGACCTTCTTTTGCGGAGTTTCACCCGCCCAAAGATTTCCTCCAGGCAAGAGAAGAGATAGCAGCAATGGTGAGGGACACCGATGATCAGTCCGGATTGCTGGAATCCGCGCCACTTGGCCGATGGCTCTCCCGCGACCAGAAGTTCAACGAACTCATCGAATCATACCTAGCCGGTTACATGGCCTGGCTCGCCTCGGAACCCGACATAGCTTGCTGGGTTGACGTCATCGCGATCACGTCGCTGGAAAAAGACGGCCGTACCCTCTCCCGGATTCCGGATGCTATCCTCCTTACTCCGTTGCACCCATTGCGTCTTGCTTGGCACTGCGTTGCTCAGCGTGTCCTCCACGAAACCCTGGAAGGCAATGACCCTTGTCCCTGCCCGGCGGGCAGCATTCTCGACCCTGGGTGTGTTCCGGATCTCTTGACATTATCACTACAGGCACCGGGAGGTATTGAGGCAATCGACTTCCTGTCGGTCGAGAGCAACTCGGACTACTGGAGCGTGCTCTGGAATGGGGCGCGACTCAGGCAACTCCCAGAAAGGTCCTGTCGTGCTCCTTTTGATGGTGCTTTTGGGATAACCATCGGTGGGATTTCCAGTGGTTTCAGTGCTGCCCAGGTATCTCGAGCACTCGAAGACGTCTCCAACCTTCTTGCCGCTAAGCCGATTGTCAGCGTCGTAGTATCCGGTGCCGGGGGCACAACCGATGCTTGCAACGAAGGACTGGTCACCTGGTGTACAAAGCGATTTGGTGCCGGCGACAAGGCCGCGCTACGCCAAAGCGTAGGCCAAAGGATGGTGCAGGTATTCGATACTCGTCCAGAGAATTTCCGCCCCGACGATGCCACCATTGCGAATCTTTCCGAGGAAACTGGCAACCTGGTTCGGTGGTTCGATAAACAGCCTTCGGGTTCCATTCCCGATTTGGGAATAATCGCCCAGCTAGATTCCTCTGAGCCGGAGACAACCGCCCAAGCCATGCGCTCCCCGCTTGGTACCGGAGGACTGATCCGGCACCGGGTTCGAAGGCAACTGTCCGGTTCCAGCCGGGCTTTTCTAAGTGAATCAAGGCAGGGATTAAGCATGCCGCCGTCAGGCGATGTCCTGGCAGACAAGGTGTCAAATTGCATGCTTGCCATTGAGAACCGCCGGGAAGGGATGGTCGGACTGAGATTTGCGCCCAACGTCTATGCAGTGCGCCACGCGCTCGAAGAACAAAAGGCCGATTTTGTCGCAGTCTCGTCTTCTGCAATTGATCCTGCGTGCTTCCTTGGTGGCTGGCTGCAGGGGGCTTACTTGTGGGATTACGACCTCCCTTCCTACTCACACCGGGCGGGGGATACCAACGGCTACTACCTTCTTTCCCAGATAAAAAATTCTGATCGTGATGGTCTGCGGCGGGTACTATCACGACTCCCTGGGTGCGAGCAGCTTCATGATAGCCAGATTGAGCTCATCCTTCTTGAGGTTGCCAGGCGAGGTATCCCCACCGTACGTGGCCTATCGGGCGATGATACTGGGGCGACCGGTGATCTTGGGCTCTTCCTAGCCGTTCGGCTCCTCCAAGACCAATTTCGCAATTCGGGAAACGTAGACAGTCTGTTACCAGTCATCGGTGGTACTGCGGAAGATGCATTGGTCGCGATCATCGTCCCTGTAGACCCTTTTAGGGGGTACCTAGCCGACCTCGCACGGTCTATCGGGAAAGGCCGTAAGAATACCTCGCTGTCGCGGCCCGACCTGCTGGTGGTAGGTATGCGGTTAACCGAAGGTTCCGTAAGAATTCACCTAACGCCCATCGAGGTCAAATTTAGGCAAGGCTATACACTTAACTCTTCGGAAGTGGCCGATGCTCTTGGGCAGGCGAGATCCCTTTCATCGTTATTTTCCGATCTAGCCGGGCAATCGGAGACGTCGCTCGCCTGGCGGTTAGCTTTCCAGCATTTGCTTCTCTCGATGATCGGGTTTGGCCTCCGGGTTTACAGTCAGCATAATGATGTGTCAGGGCATGCCAGCAAATGGTCTGAGTTCCACGAGCGGATTGCGGCAGCTATCTTGGGACCTGGCTCTCCGGTCACCATTGATCCCACTGGCCGGCTGGTGGTAATCGACGACTCAGCGCGGAGCGACTCGTATGACCGTGACGGCGACGGCTTGGAAGAGACCGTTGTCATAGCAGTTAAGGACGCAGGGCGCATCGTTGCCGGAGACGCCCAGACATTCTACGATGCCGTCCGGCTTAAGGTCGGTGATTGGTCGTTACTTCCCCCCCCAATGTCGCTCACTACCCTGGCCAACGAGGCACCCGTCGCAATGACTTCGGAGTCGACCTGTCCTAGTCCCAGTGAAAATGTCGATGTCGCTGAGGAAACAGGCCACGCTAGAATGGAGGAACTGAGTCAAGCTACGACGTCTGTGGAAACATCAGGACCTGAGGTAGCATCGCAGCAGGAGCCGGAGGGAACTGGCATCTTACTATCCGTTGGTCGAACCACCGACGGTTTTGAACCACGCATGCTATCCTTGAACATCTCGGATACCCGGTTAAACCAGCTCAACATTGGCGTCGTCGGCGATCTGGGGACAGGAAAGACCCAACTACTCAAATCACTGATCCTACAAATTGCGCGAGCAAGGGAGATGAATCGTGGCATTGCCCCACGATTCCTTATATTCGATTACAAAAAGGATTACAGCAGCCCAGACTTTGTAGAGGCAACTGGTGCCAGGGTCGTAAAACCCACACGGTTACCCTTAAACCTGTTTGATACCAGTTCCATTGTTGATTCTCCTGCCCCTTGGCTAGATAGGTTCCGCTTCTTCGCAGACGTTCTCGACAAAATCTATTCAGGCATCGGTCCAGTGCAGCGCGACAAACTTAAGAACGCCGTCCGAAACGCCTATGGTGCCTGCGGGGCAGAGGGACGGGAGCCTACGATATATGACATCCATTCCTCATACCGGCAGCTACTGGGGGGTAAGTCGGATTCACCGATGGCCATCATAGACGACCTTGTAGACATGGAGGTGTTTTCACGCGATCCCCGGGAAACATTGCCATTCGACCAATTCTTTGACGGCATTGTCGTAGTGTCGCTGGATGCGATGGGGCAGGATGACAGAAGTAAAAACATGCTTGTCGCCATCATGTTGAATATGTTCTACGAGAATATGCTCAAGACACCGAAACGCCCTTTCAAGGGCTCTAACCCCCAACTGAGAGTAATCGATTCTTACCTACTAGTCGATGAAGCTGATAATATAATGCGTTACGAATTTGATGTGCTACGTAAGTTGTTGCTCCAGGGGCGAGAATTCGGTGCAGGGGTGATATTGGCGTCGCAGTACCTACGTCATTTCAAGGTCAATGCCACCGACTATAGAGAGCCACTTCTGTCCTGGTTCATTCACAAGGTGCCGAATGTAACGCCCTCCGAGCTTGGCGCCCTCGGATTCACATCTGACCTCGCGGAACTATCAGAACGCGTAAAGACGCTATCAAATCACCAATGCCTCTTCAAGTCATTCGACATTTCCGGCGAGGTTATAAAAGGGTTGCCTTTTTACGAGTTAGCTAAACCGCAGGTAACTGCTGATCCGCTTTGCAGCGTTTCTGCATAGGCAAGCATTTGGATTCTTGTGAAGAGTGGGCAAATTCCGGAAGAACGCAATTAACAATGGGATATATCGTCACGATTTGCATGAAAGCACTTATCTAGCATTGGACAGCCAGGGCAGGCAGGAGTACGGGGTCTGCATACCAACGAGGCAAAGTCCAAAATTGCCCAATTAATATCGAGACACCGCTTGTGATTAGTTATAGCACGGGCGAGGGCTTGGAGGCCTGGATCATACCTTATGTCTGCAAGCTTTCTTGGACCGAAGAATCTCTCTAGGACTCGGGCCATGTTTACATCCAAAAGCGGATTAGGCTGCCCATGGCACAATAGCATAATTGCACTTGCGATATATTGGCCAACGCCAGGTAGCTTTTCGACTTCTTCACGTGCAGAGGGAAATATTCCGTTCAGTGCTACCATTGCACCAGCTAGTTTTTTTATGCTCGCTGCACGTCGTTGCCATAATCCAAGAGGGCGAAGGAATTGTATTAATGACTCATCGTCGGCATCAGCGATAGATTGCCAGTTACTGAATTGGGCAATGAAATGTGGGTACATGGTTGCAACAACTTCTGCTCGAGTTCTTTGCAGGAGTATTTCAGCTGCCACTTTCTCAAAGTCTGACCTGTTACGATCTCGCCAAGGGAAATGGCGTCCGTTCATGTTATACCATGTGAGAATACGTCTCCTGAAAAGGCTCAAGAGGGCAATGTCAACGGCTTGGATGCCTAGGTCTGGTCCAGTCTTGGGGCGAATATGTCGGTCCATGGGATTTTCCTGAACTTACAGTAACACGATCAGTCTCATTCAGAGCTAGGATGTAAATCGGATTTCAATTGTGAGCCAGCATTGGCACCATGGAGGCCAACCCCACGGCTATAACGATCCAATATTTCGTTACGGGTGGGGCAAACTTGGATGCCTGCTCTGGGCCAAAATTCGTAGCTGAATAACAACCCAGAAGCAAGCAACGTTGAGCCATAAGCCTTGTAAGCCCTGCTAGGCTCGATAAATGTGCTGCCGCTTTACGCATTCCACGCCAAGACAAGATATCATAAAAAAACGGTTCCTCAGCAGAATCTGTGGGTGCCCTTGGGTTCTGGAAGATTGCCAAGTGTGTGGTATAACGCGACCTTTATCACTTCATAGCTTCTGAAACCGTAAGCTTTTTTCGATGTCACTTTTGCTTTGTTGTTTATAACAGGAGGGGGCAGCCCCTGACACAGGACATTTAGCCGGGTTCGGTAGCAGTTTTGTCTCGTGTCAAGGGCTGACTCCTCTCTCCCCTCGGCTGTCCACCGCAGTTTCTTCAGTCCCGGCTTCAAGCGTCTGAATGTCCAGCCGGGCAGCCCTCCCACCCCCTGCCAACTCAGCCACCCCTCGGCCCCAGTCTGCGGAACCTCTTCGGATCCACTTAACGAACTAAACTACGTCCCTCTGGAGCCCAACAGTTATGGCGCTCAGATCAAATAAAGGTATCAAGTTGGCGGGTAGGGGCGACAACGTTAAAATTCTGCTTGATATGCTTGTTGTTCGCGCTATAATGCGAACTATCTGTGATTAGTTCGGAGAGAGCTATGTTTGAATCTGTAATCGTTGACCAGAACCCCCATTGGGATGGGACCCTCTATCAGGAAGGAGTCTCACGCGGCATTCTCGGTAAGGTAAAGGGCTATCTGGAACTGCCCCACATTATCGCGCTGGTAGGTGTGCGTCGATCCGGCAAGAGTACGCTGGTGCGTCAGACGATTAACCATCTGATACGCGACAAGGGGGTACCTCCTCGGAACATACTCTTCCTCAATCTGGAAAACCCCCAATTCAGCCGTCACCGTAGCGATGTTTCCTATCTTGAACGGGCCTATGACGATTATCTAAAGCTGGTTGCGCCGGTGGGACCGGTTTACTGCTGCCTTGATGAGGTGCACTTCTTTCCTGAATGGCAGGTTTTCGTCAAGGCAAAGTACGAGCAGAAGGGAATAAAATTCATTGTCACCGGGTCCAATTCGCACCTGCTTAAATCCGAGTTCATTACCCTTCTTTCCGGTCGGGCGATGCCTGTGGAGGTGTATCCGTTTTCTTTCCCAGAGTTTATCGCAGCCAATGGACTGAGCATAGCTGACGCAGTTGCAGTGACCAAGCAGCGTAACCGGCTGCGCAAACTTCTTGACGACTACCTTCGCTTTGGCGGGTTCCCGGAGACCAGCGCTGTGGAGTTACCGGAAACCAAAAAAGAACTACTGGTGATGTACGCCAGAAACATCCTCTACCAGGACATAGCACCCCGGTTTAACGTCAAGAAGGCCGTTGATCTGGAGAATCTCTTTTTCTATCTGGCCTCGAATATCTCCTCGCTCTACAGCTTCAACAAGCTGGCGGCGCTGGTTGGTCTCAACGATAAGACCGTGAAGGAGTATCTGGGGTATTTCAGCGATGCTTATCTGCTGTTCACCCTCGATTCCTTTGCTTTCTCCGTGAAGGAGCAGATCAAAAGCCCGAAAAAAGTCTATGCGATTGACACAGGGATGGCCGGTGCCGTTGGATTCAGCTTCAGTGAAAATCTTGGACATCTCCTGGAGAATCAGGTTTATCTGGAGCTGAAACGCCGAGGTCATGAGCTTTACTACTACAAGACCGGAAATGGCCTTGAGGTTGATTTCGCCTGCTGTACCGGCGGCAAGATCACGCAATTGACCCAGGTCGTGCATACCCTGGGTGACGAGGGAACACGCAACCGCGAATTGCGTTCACTGATCAAGGCACTGGAAGAGACCGGATTGGAGCAAGGTGAGATCATCACCTATGAGGAAGAGGAAGAGCTTTCGGTTGACGGCAAGATAATACGGATGATCCCAGCCTTCAAATATCTGCTCAACACGGAGCCTATCTGAGGATTGCTGATGGGGCATGGGGGTCACCCATTAACCGAATAGAGTCAACGGCAAAAACTTCCCCCTACGCAGAAAAAAACATTTTTCCCGGCCCTTATTCAACAGTCACAGATATCGTTACCATTGCCGAGATTTCTTTCTTTTTGGCCCCAGTGTCCCATCACCGCATCTCATTCGCCATCTTTTTTCGTCGAACCAACTCCTTCTCACTCGGCTCGGTACTCGCGAACGAACCGGGCCGGATATCGCCACCCGGTACATAGGTGCTCATCACAACGCCTGTGGTCGAAACCTGAGAGCGAACGAGCCGCAGCGCGAATGGCTTGGCCGTCTCGCCGATGAGCCTTCTCATGGGAACACTCCGGCAACTTCAACCGCGGCGCGCCGCTTCTATTGCAGCGATGTCGATCTTTTTCATCCGCATCATCGCATCGAACGCGCGCTTGGCGGCAGCGGGGTCGGGATCGGTTATCGCTCTCGTCAGAGCCAGCGGCGTAATCTGCCAGGACAGGCCCCATTTGTCCTGGCACCAGCCGCAGTCATTCTCTTCGCCGCCGTTGCCGACGATGGCGTTCCAGTAACGATCCGTTTCGGCCTGGTCAGCGGTTGCGACCTGAAACGAGAATGCCCAGTTGTGCTTGACCTCGGGTCCGCCATTGAGCCCGAGGCAGGGAATCCCCATCACGGTAAACTCGACCGTCAACACATCCCCCTTCTTTCCGGACGGATAGTCCCCCGGTGCGAGGTGCACAGCGCCAACGGATGAATCTGGAAAGGTCTCGGCGTAAAATCGCGCCGCCTCCTCGGCGTCGCGGTCGTACCAAAGGCAAACCGTGTTCTTTGCTTGCTTCACCATGTCACTTCTCCTTCGTTATGAGCCGCCCTCCGGCATAACGTCATTATTGAGCGGTCAGCTCGTAGTATCTGATACCAGATGCTTGTTTATAGTAGGCCCGGATACCGTTTGATGAAGCCGGCCGGGGTGACTTCAAGCATGGCGGTGTAGTCGAATTTGGTCGCCTAGCGGTAACTATGCACGGTTACATAGGAATCTGCGCGTACGGCTGGGCTCGACGCGCCCACTCGCTCTGGGGGAAGCGGGCAACCAGGGTGTCGTATGCCCGGCGCAGCCCCTTCGGGTCGTGGGTGTTCCAATATTCGGCTACTCCGAGGAAGAAGACCGCCTCGGGAACCACTCCTGCTGTCGGGTGCTGCTCAATGACGGCGGTGAATTCCTTGAACGCGTCGGCGAAGCGGAATCGGTCGAAGTGGATCTTCCCCTTGCCGAGCTTCAGGTGCGCAAGGAAGTCGTCGCTCGGGACGAACCCCACCACCCGATGATGCTCCCGTCCCGTCGCATCGAGGACCAGTAGGGTCGGGGTCCAGGAGATATTGAACTGCTTCATCGCCTCGGTTCGCTTGTCCCAGAAACACTCGCTCTTGACCGGGATGAACTCCTCCTGCAGATAGTTCTGTACCTTCTCATCGGAATACGGACCCGTATTCATGGCTGCGCAACCGAGTCAGCCCTCAAACCAGAAGTCAAGATAAACCGGCTTGTGAGCCTTTTCAGCAAGCGCTAGCGCGGCCTGCACATCCCTTTCCCATTTGATCTCTGCCATGGCAAATCTCCTTTCCCGATAGTAGGTTGGCTGTAAAAGTGTACTCCTGAAACTGGGACATACAAGGGATACGTGCGGCGTCTAGGCTCTAATCTATGACTGCCCCTTGACTTTGCCCTGCAAGCAAATTCATTTTACTAATGGCACAGAGCCGAGATAGGGGAGGTGCGAAATGCTACGCAGGGACGAAAAGGATATTGCGAAGCGTGGAGAGGGGCAACTTGAGGAGTTTGGGAGGCGTTTCACGCAGATGGACCGTCTGTTTGACGAGGTCTTCAAACGGCCGTTTTTTTCCATGTGGTCCCCACGATTCGGAGCTGGCGAGACGGAGGAACTCTATCTTCCTGTCGACATCTTCGGGGACCGAGAATCTGTCGTCGTAAAGGCGGAGATGCCCGGCATCAAGAAGGAGAATGTAAACGTGGAACTCACCCCGGACAGCATCACCATCTCGGGGAAAAAGAGCGGAGAAGAGCGGGTGGAGAAGAAAGATTACTTCAGGCTTGAGCGCTCCTACGGCTCGTTCACCAGGAGCTTCCAACTGCCGGTCGAGACTATGACCGAGAAGGCGCGGGCCGTCTTCAAGGACGGCGTTCTCGAAGTGAGGATACCCAAAAACCCCACCGCGAAGCAACAAGTGAAGAAACTGACGGTAGAGTGATGCCGTCCCGACAAACAGTGAGTATCTATCTGGCCTCGGCGCTTGCCGTGGCCATTTTTTTGCGCCGCTGGCGGACGGAGTGGGTCTGCGTCGAGGTGAATTGCTATGCCCGACATCGCCCATCTTCGTGACGACCGCCTCAAGAATTCCGAGGGCAGTGGCAAGGAGACGAGCACGTTTAATGCCCGATGCCCGAGAGACCGCTGGTTCACGAAATCAAGACGCATGGTGTTGTAGTGCATTGATTTCCGTCTATGACGCGGTGATCTGGCGCGACGCCAAACCCCGTCATAACCGGCGACGATGCGCCGGAGAACGCCGAGCGTGCCGAGTGATCTCTTCGCCCGAGATTTGCCATTCTCAGCCCCACTTTCGGCCAATTCGCCTGTATTGGAGACCCCCCTGCTGATGCGCTGGTCGTGGGTTACGACCAAGATGAACACCAACTGTTGCCATTACCTGAAAAACAAAACGGAAATCACCGAACCAATCAAGACGACGTAAAGAATATTGATCTTCACAGCCAGCGCGGCTGCTGCCGCCAGCCCGAACAGGACCTTGCCTGTCTCCCAGGGAACGGCCAGTGCGAATTTCACCGTCATGTAAAGGAGAAGGCCAACAAACGACGTCAGTATTCCTTTTGTCGCCCCTGCGAAGTACCGTGAGTCATTGAGCCGGTCAAAGAGCGGGTTGACGGCGACTAGTATCACGAATGACGGGGTAAAGATCGCCATGGTTGCCAGCAGGGCGCCGGCCAGCCCGCAGACCAGATAACCGACAAAGGTGGCGGTGATGACGATCGGGCCGGGAGTGACCTGCCCGAGGGCAATTCCGTCCATGAATGTCTTGCCGTCCAGCCATCCCCTGACGTTAACGATTTCATGGAACATGAGCGGGAGAGACGCAAACCCTCCTCCGAAGGCGAACAGGTCGACCTTGATCAGCAACGCCGCAAGGCTGAAAAGCTTTCTGTCCATGCCATAGAGCACGGCAAGGCCGGCGACTGAAAGAAGGACAATAATAATGACCTGTTTTGCAGTCCCTGCGTTACCCTTCCCCTTGCGACCGGAAGGAGGAAAAGAGGCAGCGTCCTTGAAAAACATCATGCCGGTTACGGCGGAGCCGATAATGACCGCGAACGGGCTCACTCCGTGCCAGAAAAGAAGCGCGGATGCAGCGGTCAGAAAAACATCCGTGAGCCTCCTCAGGGTCTCCCGGCCAAACGAGAAAGTCGCATGGGCGACGATTGCGACGACCATCACCTGAAGGCCGCTAAACAGGGAGACGACTTGGGGAAGGGTGCGCGAACCGGCGTAGAATACCGCAAGCGTCAGCATCAGGAGGAATGCCGGGATGCCGAAACCTGTATAGGATGCGAGCGCCCCCCATATCCCGCGTGTCCTCAGCCCGACATAGGCCGCCATCTGCATGGCGGTGGCACCCGGCATGGACTGGCAAAGCACGACGCCGTTCCTGAAGGTTGCCTCGTCCAGCCATTTTTCCCGTTTTACCGTGAGCCCTTTCATATGGGCAATCATGGCCGGGCCGCCAAAGGCGGTCATCCCCAGCTTGAGGAACGACAGGAACAGGCGGGCAATGGAAACAGTTACAGTCGCATCGGTCATGATTCTCTGATTCCCCCACGGGCTGGCCCGGCGAAAAACGCTATGGCATTGTCAAGCTATTCAGAAATAATACCGTACCCTGAGTTCCACCCGGAAGTCGTTCTGCTTCTCTCCGAATTCGGTGAGACTCCCCTCTTCGAGTAGCGTTCCCTTCAGCCGCAACTCCCAATTGGTGATCCCGGTATAGAAGAGTTCCGGAGAAAGGGAAAAACTCCCGTCGTTCAGATTGACAATAGCCGTAATCGCCGGTGTGAGGTAGAGTATGTCGAAGGGTTCTTTCTGACTCACCCGCGCATAGAGATAGTCCCGCATGGGATTCATCCGACCGTAGCCCACCTCGGCCAGGCCGGCGGCCTTGCGCAACTGGTCGTCATCGCCGGTTGCCCGATACGTGTCATACGCCCCGTTAACGAAGGCGAAATAGTCCCGCGTTTCACCCCCCGAGAAGCCAACGCCGTTGCGGTAATACTCCACGATGCAGGTGGTGTCCTGCTCGGTAAGATAACGGATTCCGGCGAGCCAGCTTGTCGCGTCGAATTCCCTTGCCAGGATCCTTCCGTCAGGGGCGAGGTATCTCTTCTGGAAGCCCGACAGGAAGGCAAACTCGCCATGCATCTCGAAATTAGTGGTGATATTGCGGGAAACGTCGAATCCCCAACTGGTCGTCTTGCTCCCACCGGTCAGAAAGATGAAATCGAGATCGGTGTCATACAGCAGGAGATAGAGCTTGCCTCCCACGTTTATATGGTGAAGCTTGCCGAAATCGTCATTGAGCCCGTCATATACGGGAAGAAGGACCGGCGTAAGGGATAAGGTCTGCAACGGGCCGGAGAAGCTCTTTATGTAATCGGCCGATGCGACGATGAAGCCTTCCTGGCTCAGTTCCGGGTCCTCAGGGTCTTTGGGGCGGTCGAGAAAGGCCGCGGGATTCCAGGCGTACCCCTTACCCCAGCGCAGGCTCCTCTTCCCCATCGCCAGGCTGAATGACGACGACGGCTTCAACGACAGGTATCCTTCGTAAAAGGTGGTCAGGAAGGAATCACCCTGATAGGAATTTCGATAATCGCTGTTGATGCGGACAAACAGCCGACCGATCCCCTTCTCCAGACTCCCGTCCACCTGGAACTTGCCGTTGTATTCGCCGATTATCTCCCCTTCGTCGCGATTGTAGAATTTGAGCTTGTAGAGCGCCGCATCCCTGTCGAGACCGAACAGCACCGGCCTGAACTCGATGTAGCCCCCCAGATGGTATGGCTTTTTTTCGACCTCGGAGATATCGAAGCCATACTCCTCTGAAAAAGCGTCGTTCACGTAAAGCGCCAGGATGGCCACTCCCAGAAACAGAGACAAGGTTGTAAGCCGGAAGGTGTTCATCTAACGAAGTGAGTCAAAATTCGGCATGAATGTCAGAGTGAATATTTCGTCTTTCAGCGTTCTTTTCTTGATCCCGGCGAAAATCATGACCGACTTGTATCCCTTGTACAACGGGCTGTCGGTCTCTACAACCGCAGGTCGGACGATGCCGCCGCCAAACTCCTTGATTTTCTTGAAATAAATCGTCTTTATCAGCATGCCAGTCTCTGTGAGACACTCGATCCGGGTAGGGAGCTTTCTCGCCTTGTCCGCGCAGAACTTCAGCCGATCATAAGCGACGGTTCTGGTCTTCGCTTTGAGATGCAGAAGGTATTCCCTGTCCGTCTCCTCGACCTTCTCCACGTTGTATTCGGAGGCATAATCCAGTTGCAGGATGTCCGCGTTGTTGAAGATACCGCCCACAACCGACTGGAGGCTTGTTATCCGCACCGGCTTACCCACATTGGGAATGTAGAGCCACATGTTCTCCCCGAGGCGCAGGGTGCTCCGCCCCTTCTCGCTGGCGGGGGCAATGAAGAGAGATGCGATCTTGTCCACCCCCTTTTTGACGGTAAACAGGGTATACTCCTTCTTCCTGCCGTCAGGCTCGATGTTGATGAGCTTGCGGTACGACTCGTACGATTCGGGGTTCAGATTCCGGTCCACCTGCTTCAGAAGCTGCGTGCCGTCCAGGGCATGGACGGGGAGGGGCAGGAAAAGCACCGTGAGCAAGACGAGAGTTTTCAGCATTGCATTGACTCCTATACGTGCCGCAGAGCCTTGATCGGCTCCATTCTGGACGCTTTGAAGGCCGGCTGCAGGCTGGCGATGACCGAGACGATGATGACGATGACGGATATGGCCAGCAGATCCTCCGGATTTACCTTTGTCGACAAAATCAGCCCCGTCTGTCTTCCGAAATCGAAGGTGATGTGCGACATGTCAATGACGAAGACGATTACGGACCCAACAAGGTCGCCGATGATCGCACCCGCCACCCCGAGACAGAACCCCTCGATGACGAACATGGCGAGGATCTTTCCCGGGAGGGTGCCGATGGCGGCGATGGTGCCTATCTCCCTGATCCGTTCATAGACCGCCATGACCATGACGTTCATGATGCTGATGAGGACTATGGCGATGAGCATGACCTTGATGAAAAATGTCATCACGTCGATCATCCTGGCGATGTTGTAGAACGGGGAAAGATTCTCCCAGGTGTGCACCTCGAAGGTGGGTTTTCCCTGCTTGTTCAGCTCGCCGGCGAGCAGTCCGCCGAGTTTTTCCTCAAAATCGTGCAGCCCGCGGAAATCCTTCAGCCTGACGGCGACCTCGCTGATTTCCATCTCCTCCATCCGCAGGATCTCAGCGGCGTCCTCGATATGGATGTAGCCATCCCTGCCGCCGGGTCCCGTTATGCTTTCGAGCACCCCTGATACCTTGAACTGCTTGCCGTTAACCGATCCGTCCTGGTTGGTTGCAACCACCACCACGGTGTCGCCGACCTTCACCCCCATCCCCTTCGCCAGCAGGTCGGGAACGATGATGTCGCCCCGGTTGAGGGCCTTGGCGCCGTTGACGATTCTTGAGGTGAGCAGCGGAACGGTCCTGAACTCCCTGTCGGGATAGACTCCGTTCAGCCTGATATTCGTGGATTCGGTGAAATTGCTGAACATCCCGCCGAACTTTATGCGCGGTGAGTTGGCTGCAACCTCAGGCAGCCTGTTGAGCACATCCGTCAGCTTGCTTGCCGCCTGTGCCTTGAGATTCAGGTTGAGCGGGAGGTTCTCGATGGACGCCACATACCCTTTCCGGTGCACTTGAATGTGCCCCAGCATGGAATCGGTCAGTTGACCAATCATCATGTACTTGAACGAGCCCGAGACGGAGATGAAGACAAGCACGAAGACAACGCCGATGGTGATGAGCGAGGCGGTGAGGAGGGTTCTTCTCCTGTAGCGCAGGAGGTTGCGGACGGCTATCTTAAACAGGTTGCCCATTGCCTGTCCCCCCTTTTTCGGTTCTAACGGTCAGCTCCCCGTCCTCCAGGGTGTAGAGAGTCTCCGCCTGGCCGACTATCTTTTCGTCGTGAGTGGAAAATATGAAGGTGGTGTTGAACTCATCACGCATCTTCTTCATCAGATCGATCACCATGAAGGCGGTCTTGTGGTCCAGGTTTGCCGTCGGCTCGTCGGCCAGCACCAGCCGCGGGTTCGTGACAAGCGCACGGGCAACGGCGACCCGCTGTTTCTGCCCCCCGGAAATCTGGTCGGGATATTTGTCCCTGTGTTCCGTCATCCCCACCGCATCAAGGATCGAGAGCACCCGCGCCCCCCTCTCGCGAGGGGGGACTTCCAGCACCATGAGGAGCGGGTATTCGATATTCTCGTAAACTGTCAGCACCGGAAGGAGGTTGAAGTCCTGAAAGATGAAGCCGATGTTTTTCCCCCGGAAGACCGCCCCCTCCCTGCGGTTGAGGACGGTAACGTCGGTATCCGCCACGGTCAGCTTCCCTTTGCTAGGCTTGTCGAGGCAGCCGATCAGGTTCAGGAGGGTCGTCTTGCCGCTGCCGGACGGCCCGACAAAGGAGACGAAGGCGGCGGGCTCGATCTCGAATCTGAGCCCCTTCAAGGCAGGTATGCTTATCTCGCCCGTGCGGTACTCTTTATGAATGTTTTCCGCAACGATCAATGCCATGGCGTCCTCCCTCCTGCATGGTGAAGCTCAGACTGATGCATGGCCAAAGAAAGCACTCCAAGACATACATCTAGAAAATTGGAGTCGGAACCCGTCCCCAGCCAGTTTCTGTCGGCAGGTCCTTGACATCTATAAGCTCAAGGTTGTGGATATCATATGCGCGCGTGCGTTACCTCGGTAGGTAACGTGATAAAGGGCAAACGGAAATTCAAGACGGAGAGGGCGTGCCATAGTGTGGCAATGGTAGCGATAAAAACTTATATTTCAAGACCTGGCACCGGCGGCGCCGGCGCCGGGTGGAAAAATTCCGGTTGACAATTGATTTGCGTGGGCTAATTTTGTGTGGATTCGTCACTTCCACAGAAGGAGGAAACATGCCAGAGCGATTCCACATAGACTTGAGCGCCAGGAGCGACGGCGACCTGATTCTGACGTTCAGGGATTTCGCCGTCCGTTGCGAACGTCATCCCGCTTTCAGAGACGGATTTCCGGAGTGCGTTCCGGGGCCGCCTCGCTACGTTAATTTTGCCGAGAGCCTGACGCAGTTAGTGATGACCGGCCCCCAGGACAAGAATACGGAGCAGCAGAAGCTGGCCATCCGCGAGATGGGGGCCCGGTGCATGACCTTCACCACTCAATACGTCGTCATGTTCTCGGAACACCACAACGACCCCTCCCTGCTGAACGACTTAGGCCTTGAGCTGGTGCGCCGGCCCACCTACAGGAAAGTACGCCAGGCTCCGCCTGCGCCATCAAGGTTCCAGGTGAAGGATCTGCCGGAGGAACCGGGGGCGATAAGCGTGTCGGTAAGCAACAGGCCGAGCAAAGGGAGCGTCGAGGTGCAGGTGAACGAGGTCTCCCCAACCAGCGATGAGTCGTGGAGAAGGTTGGGGAACTACTACGAGTGCAGGTTCACGGCCAGGGGGCTCGATTCGGTCAAGAAGTATTGGGTTCGCGCCAGGTTCGAGACCAGTAGCGGTTCCGGGCCCTGGTCCGAGGTCATCGTAGTCGTGGTATCCTGATAAAATTAAGGCGGCTGCCCCCGAGGGGCAGCCGCCTTTTCCTTCCCCGCCCCGCCGTGCGACCGCACCTTTCATCCCCACCGGCCGACCCCCGTATCCCGCCTGACACCCCCTCACGCCTAAATTGCAAATTTGTCCCGGAATTTGCAAAATTATCTTTAAATTTGCAAATTCCGGATGAGATTTGACAAATTGGCCGGACAATTTGCAAGAGCGGGACGTGGTTTTGCAAATTCTCCTCCGATTTTGACAAATTGGATCAGGATTTTGCCAAACTCAGGCTGCATTTTGCAAAATCAAGCCTGGGAGTGACAAATTCTCCAGGGAATCTGTCACTCCAGAGCCGGTTTTTGCAAATCCGATCGGGAAGGGGTTGAAAGTCTGACCGGAATCGTGCGATAGTGTCGCACCGTCGCCCTCAGGGCGACGTGAAGCAATGCCAGCCACAGAAAGGATACTATGACCACCTTGCCAAAATGCCCCTCATGCAGCTCCGAGTACACC
>Ga0209317_1000492_pt1 | contig 46610 bp, 29 predicted proteins | sample RifGroB2_FD_183994 | JGI IMG/M metagenome (GOLD analysis project Ga0209317, IMG submission 183994) | Soil microbial communities from Rifle, Colorado, USA - Groundwater B2 (SPAdes) (version 2) | ecosystem: Environmental > Terrestrial > Soil > Unclassified | place: Rifle, Colorado | collected... | reverse complement strand
GTGTACATCGCGTATCACCCGAAATTTACTGCTGTTACCCGGCCTTATCGGCTTCCCGGGCAAATTCATTAGATATATACCATGTTTTTTTATTTTAGGCAAAACTAAAATTTAATGGGAAAACCCTCGAAATGTTCTTATCGGCAGAACTCCGAAAAATTTTAATTATAATTACTGACGCAGTTTCCATGGATGTCAAGGTTTTCATTGCCATTTCCCTTATTTTTCTGGTAGTTTAATGCGGAATTTGGCCAACACACAAGGAGAGTAAAACTCATTATGACTACTGACTGGGCTGAAATTGCCTGTGAAGTCCCGGCCGAAATGGTCGATACCCTGGCTGACTTTTTGGTGGAGCTTACCGGCAACGGGGTGGGGGTCGAGAACCTGCACCTGGATACCTTTTCCCTGGACACCCTTGAGGAGAGTGCCATGAAGAGCGTCAAGGGGTACCTACCCCTGGACGACTCCCTGGAAGAGATGCGCATCCGGGTGGAACAGTTCCTCGTCCAAAACGGCCCCGCCTTTGCCGGCTTCGTCTATACGCGGCCGGTGGTGAGCGTGATCAAGAACGAGGACTGGGCCAACAACTGGAAGGTGCATTTCAAGCCGGTGAGGATAGGTGAACGGTTGGTGATCAAGCCGACCTGGGAGGAGTACCGGAAAAAGGACGGGGACCTGGTGATCCAGATCGATCCCGGCATGGCCTTTGGCACCGGGGCGCACCCTACCACCAAGATGTGCCTTGAATCCCTGGAGCGCATCTGCTTCAACCACAGCGGCGGGAAGCTCCCGGATCCCGTCCTCGACGTCGGCACCGGCTCAGGAGTCCTCAGCATCGCCGCCGCTCTTATGGGGGCCGTCCGGATCACGGCGGTGGACATAGACCCCGAGGCGATACTGGTCACCCGTGAGAACCTCGAGCTGAACGGCGTGGCCGCGGTGGTGGCACCCTCCACCACGGACCTGGCAGAACTGCCGGACGGTTTCGCCGTGGTAGTGGCCAACATCCTCGCGGAAGAACTGGTGCGGCTGGCCGACCAGCTAACGAGCAGAATCGCGCCGGGAGGGTGGCTGATACTCTCCGGAATCCTGAGCGAGAAGGAGGAATTCGTGCGGGCCGCATTCCCGACGCTTGCCCTGGTCGAAAACCCCAAAGAACTGGAGTGGTGCTGCCTCACCTTCCGCAAGGAGCTGTAGGGGATGCGTAGTTTCTTTCTTGGCGACAACGCCGTTTCGGGCGATCAAGTGACGGTGACCGGAGAGCTGTACCGCCACATGGCACGCGTACTGCGCTTGAAAAAAGGAAACGAGGTGGACCTCCTCGATGACGGCGGCACGCGGCATTCCGGCGTCATCGAGGAGGTCGGCGCCAAGGCCCTCACCGTGCGGATAACCGCGGCAACCCCTGTGCCCTTGGAGGAACAGGGGCTGCGCATCACCCTCTACCAGGGGCTCCCCAAGGGGGAGAAACTGGACCTGATTCTGCAGAAGTGTACCGAACTGGGGGTGGCCGAGATGGTGACCTTCGACGCCGCCCGTTCCATAGTGAAGCTCAAAGGGGAGCGAAGCGCCGCCCGCCTTTCGCGCTACGAGAAGATCGTGCAGGAGGCGGCCCGGCAATCGGGGCGGGGCGCTCCCCCCAGGGTAGCCATAGGCGGGAATCTGGAGACGGTGCTCAGGGAATCGCGGCAGACGGTAAAACTGCTCCTTTGGGAGGGGGAAGAGAAAACGACGCTGCACGAACTGTTCAAGGGATATCCGGCGCCGGAAAGCGTTGCGGTCGTGGTCGGGCCCGAGGGTGGGCTGAGCTCGGAAGAGGTGCGGCAGGCGGAGGCCTCCGGCTTTGTCCCGGTCACGCTGGGGAAGCGGATCCTGCGCACCGAGACCGCCGGGCTTGCCATGGTCTCGATACTGCAGTTTCACTGGGGTGACATGGGGTGACGCCGGGTCCCTCGCCGGCTCTCATCTGAGCGACAGCACCAGGGCGGCCACCGCCGTCGCTAAGGAGAGCAGGGTCGCTCCCATCAGCATCTTCTGCCGGGCCAGGACCACCTTCAGGGTCCTGATGGTCTGCTGCAGGTGCCCCGAACTCTCCAAAAGCGCCTTCTCGAGCTTGCGGTTTTCCTCCTCCAAAACCATGATCCTGGTCTCGAGGTCGCCATGGGGGGCGCCGTGCCCCATGAACCTCTCCTTGGCCCTGTTGGCCATGCCGACCACCGCAGGTATGTTCTCCATCACCCTGCTCCAGGGGATCTTGGTCGCTGCTACCTTGGCTATGCCCCAAATCGTCGCGATGTTCATACCGCCTCCCATGGCTTACCGCTGCCGCTACTCTCCTCCCCCTGAGGAAAGAGCCAGAAACCTTCTTGCCAGCATGGGGCCCTGCGCCGACTCCTCGTGCTTGAAAAAGACGAAGGCGTCGCGCCACCCCTGCTCCTGCACCACCCTTGCCCACCTCCGCAGCTCCGCGTCGTCGTACTCCGCGCGCCTTAACCTCAGGTAGCCCCACGTGGCGGTCGGCACCACCGGGATCACCAGATCATCCTGCAGATCGGCAATACAAAGGGCCGCGTCGTTTTTCCGCAAAAGCGAGAACACCTCGTCATCGAGCCAGGAGCCATGGTGGAACTGGAGTGCGACCCTGCGCCCCGGCGGCACCAGCGCCAGGAAATCCCGCAACAGCGGAAGATCCTTCTTCAGGCTCGGGGGGAGTTGGAACAGCAGCGCGCCTAGACGTTCCTTCAGCGCTCCCGCCACATCGAAGAGATAGGAAACCGCGTCGTCCACGTCTTTTAAGCGCTGCAGATGCGTGATGCGCTGCGGCGCCTTGAGCACGAACCGGAAATCCGCCGTGACCTCGGCCGCCCACGACTCCAGCATAGGGGTTTTAGGCATGCGGTGGAAGGTGTTGTTGATCTCGACGCTTTTAAACTCCCCGCCGTAATAGTTGAGCATCCGCTTCCCCGGCAGATCCGCGGGGTAGAAGATACCTTTCCACTGCGGGTAGGAGTAGCCGCTCGTCCCAACATAAAGGGGCATCTGTCACCTCGCTTCGCATCGGATTTTGCCGGCGTCACAGCTTCATATTTATACAGCACCAGGCCGTCACCACAAGGCGTTTCTCATGTAAATGTCCTCTTCGCGGGGCTCATATGACGAAAAAAGGCGGGACCCCCGTTGTGAAGGATCCCGCCTCTGTCTGCTCATGAAACCGCCTGCCCTAGGAGATGAGCGACGCCAGCTCGTCGCCGAAGGCCTCGCGCTGCCACCGCTTCAGGAGGGCGGCCTGCGGGGAGCCCGGCTCGGCCAACGCCTCCAGGAGGGTGTTGTTGGCGACCAGCCCGATACCAAGGCCTAGCTGGGCCGACTTCGCCTCTCTCCAGAGCTTCAGCCTCTTGACCCTTTCGTCCTGCACCCTGTCCAGCACCGGGCGGCGCCCCGACTGCATCTGCGGCAGCTTGTCCTGCGGCGTGGCAAGACCGGCGGCTACCGCCTGCAGCAGGCCGCGCCCCAGCCTCTCGATCAGCTTGGAGGACATGGTGTGGATGCCGACCAGCTCGAAGTTGCTCCTCGGCTGCTTCTCGGCGAGTTCGCGCAGGAGGTCGTTGCTGAGGATCCTGAAGGGGGGGACGTCGGCCAGCCTCGCCTTCTCGTCCCGGAAGCGGAGCAGCTCCTCCAGCACGGCAAGCTCCCTCGGCTTCATCTTGTTGGCACCCTTGAAGCGCAGACACATGAGCTCACCCTCGCGGGACGCGGACCTGACCCCCGCCACCAGTTCGGACTCCTCCTCGACCCAGGCGAGCCTCCCCTTTTGCAGGAGTTCCGACTCCAGCTGACCGTAAAGCTCGATCAGCAGGGAGGTGTCCTTCATGGCGTACTCAAGCATCTCCTGTGAAAAGGGACGCTTGCTCCAGTCCGCCTTCTGGTAGCGCTTGTCCAGTTCGACCCCGAACCGCTTCTTCAAGAGGGCGGCCAGGCCGAACTCGCTCTCGCCCAGGAACTGGCTGGCGATCATGGTGTCGAACAGGTTCACCACCTCGATGCCGAAATCGCGGTACAGGGAGCGCATATCGTAGTCGGCGCCGTGGAAGATCTTCTTGATGGCGGGGTTGGCGAAGATCGGGGCGAGCACCCTGACGTCGATGGGTGCCAGGGGATCTATCAGGCGGTCCTCCGATGCGGAGGAGACCTGGATCAGGCATACCTTCTCAGTATAGTGATGCAGGGAGTCCGCCTCCAGGTCGAAGGCCAGGACCGATTCCCGGGAGAGTCGCTCTACAAGTTCATCTAAACTCTTCTGGTCGGTGATGAGGTGTGCCGCTGCGGGGGTTGTCACAATAGTATTCTTCTGCAAAAGTTCCCATCCGTTTCTGCATCTTTATATGCGTCGATTGATTAGCCGGTTACATGCCGCAGGCTTTCTGTCACCATGACAGCGCCCAGCGGCAAAGATTACAACCTTTTCACTTTTTGTACAAGTGTCAGCTGCTGTGATGGTCAAAAAAAATCTTCCGGGGGGCGGTCTCGGCCCCTGTCCGGGAGGCCGGCTACCGGGCGGGGGCGAGTTCGCCCAGTGCCTGCACGGTCCGCTCCATCTCCTCCCTGGTGCCTATGGAGATCCTGACACCGTGGGAGAGCTTCGGGTCGGTAAAGTGGCGCACCAGGATCTTGCGGTCGTAGAGCCCCTGGTAGATCCGGGCGCCGTCACGGTCGACAGGGGTGGCGAACACGTAGTTGCCGCTGGAGGGGATCACCCGGTACCCCAGCTTTCCCAGCTCCGCGCTGAACCAGCCGCGGGTCTCCTTGATCCGAGCCACGCACCGGCTGAAGTACTCCTGGTCCCTCAGTGCCGCGGTCGCCGCCGCCTGCGCCAGGCGGTCCAGGTTGTAGTGGTCGCGGATCTTGTTGAGCGCGGCGATCACCTCTGGGCGTCCTATCGCCATCCCGAGCCTCATCCCGGCAAGGGAGTAGCTCTTGGAGAAGGTGCGGGTCACCACGACGTTTTCCAGCGAGCGGACCAGCTCAAGCGAGTTCTCTGCTGCGAAATCGGCGTACGCCTCGTCCACCACCAGCACGCCGGAAAGCCGACCGGCCAGTCCCGCGATGTAGCGCTGACTGTAGGTGAAGCCAAGCGGCGCGTTCGGGTTGGTCAGGAAGAAGAGCTTTGCATCGTAGCGTTCGGGGATGCCGACCGGCTCGAAGGAGTCGGTCAGCCCGAAGGTGCGCACCCGCGCACCCTGGATCTCGGCCAGCGTGCCGTAATAGGAGTAGGAGGGATGCACGTAGGCGATCTCTTCCCCCTCGCCGGCGAAGGCACGGATCAGGTTGTTCAGGACCTCGTCGGAACCGTTGGCCATGATGATCCAGGAGGGATCGAAGCCGTACAGCCTCCCCGCCTCCTCGCGTGCCAGGCGGCTCGCCGCGTCCGGGTAACGGCGCAGCCCCTCCCCTGCCTCCTGCAGGATGGCGTCTATCACCTGCGGCGAGGGGGGGTAGGGGTTCTCATTGGTGTTCAGCTTGATGTACGAGGCCGCATCTTCAGGCTGGAAGCCGGGGACATAGCCTGCCATTTCTGCGATGTTTTTCCGCAGGGTGATCATCGCAACTCCTTTGCTCAAATTCGATGTGTGACTATAACCAAAATCAGGGGCAATTGACAAGTTATAGCAATGGACAATCAGTAGCGCTCCAGCTCCCGGTACAGGGTGGTGCGCCTTACCGGGGTGAACCCGGCGCCGCGGATCAGCTCTACCATCTCCTCGCGCGACATGCGGAAACGGCAGCCGGCGGCGGCGACCACGTTCTCCTCCAGCATGGTCCCCCCCAGGTCGTTGGCGCCGAAGAAGAGCGCCACCTGCGCCATCTTCGCACCCTGCGTCACCCAGCTCGCCTGCACGTTTCGGATGTTCCTCAGCACGATCCGGGAGAGGGCGAGCACCTTCAGGTATTCCACCCCGCTTGCGCTCTCGCCGCCGAGTTCGGTGTTCCCCGGCTGGTAGGTCCAGGGGATGAAGGCGGTAAACCTCCCCCCCTCGTCCTGCAGCGCGCGCACCCTCAAAAGGTGCTCGACCACGTCCTCGGCGCGCTCGCGGCTGCCGAACATCATGGTCGCCGTGGTGGGCATGCCGAGCCGTGCCGCCTCGCGCATCACCGCGGCCCACCCCTGCCAGCCGATCTTCTTGGGAGAGATCTCCTGCCGGACGCTGTCCACCAGGATTTCGGCTCCGCCGCCCGGTATGGAGTCTAGACCGGCCTTCTTCAGGCGGGAGAGCGTCTCATGAATCGAGAGACCCGAGAGGCCGGCCACGTGAGTGACCTCCGCCGGGGAGAGCGAGTGGTTCTGCACGGTGGGGAAGCGGCTCTTGATCAGGCTGAAGAGTTCCTCGAAGTAGGTGATGTCGAGCGAGGGATGGAGCCCCCCCTGCATCAGCAGCTGCGTCCCCCCCTGGGCGACCAGTTCCTCGATCTTCCCCATGATCTCGCCGGTCGGAAGGAGGTAGGCATCCTCCGCATCGGCATCACGGTAGAACGCGCAGAACTTGCATCTGGACTCGCAGACGTTGGTGTAGTTGACGTTACGGTCCACGACGAAGCTGACGCACCCCTCGGGGTGCATGCTGCGCCGGATGGAGTCGGCGAGGCGCCCTACGGCGAGAAGGTCACCTTCGGTGAGGCACCAGAGGGCCTCTTTGGCATCTATGTCGGCGCCTGCGGCGACCTTTTCGGTGATGTGGTCCAGCATGCTGTGGTCCTTTGTCATCTACGGGAACACCCGCAGCTCGCGGTACAGGGTGTCACGCTCGACCGGGATGCGGCCGGCCTTTCTTATCATGGCGACGATGGCGTCAAGGCTCATGGTCTGCGGGGTGTCGGCTCCCGCCTCGTGGCCGATGCGCTCCTCTACCACGGTCCCGTCCAGGTCGTTCACGCCGAAAGCGAGCGAGACCTGGGCGATCTTCTCGCCGAGCATGACCCAGTAGGCCTTGATGTTGGCGAAGTTGTCCAGGTAGATGCGGGAGACGGCCAGCGTGCGCAGGTCGTCCACCCCGCTGGTCCCGGTGCCGCCGATCTTCAGCTGCGAATGCTCCGGCTGGAAGGCGAGCGGGATGAAGACCTGGAAGCCGCCGGTCTTGTCCTGCAGCTCCCTCAGCTGCCGCATGTGGTCCACCCGGTCGGCGATCCCTTCCAGGTGGCCGTAGAGCATGGTCGCGTTCGACTTGAGACCCGCCTGGTGCACCTTTTCCATGATGGAGAGCCACTCGGCGCCGCTTACCTTCTCCGGGCAGAGCTGGTTGCGGATATCCGGCGCAAAGATCTCGGCACCTCCCCCCGGCAGCGAACCTAGCCCAGCCTCCTTGAGCCTTTCCAGGGTCTGCGGGATCGAGAGCTTGGCAAGGTCGGCGAGGTAGGCGATCTCGACCGCGGTGAACGCCTTCACGTGCAGGTCGGGGGAGACCGCCTTTATGGTGGAGAGGAGGTCCAGGTAGAACTCGAACGGGAGGTCGGGGTGCAGCCCCCCAACCACGTGGATCTCGGTGGCCCCCTCTTTGGCCGCCTCCTCGGCGCGACCGCGGATCTCGTCCATGGTCATGAGGTAGGCGCCGGGCTCCCCCTCCCTCCTGTAGAAGGCGCAGAAACGGCAGCGGGTCACGCAGATGTTGGTGTGGTTGATGTGGCGGTTGACGTTGAAGAATACCCTGCGGCCGTTTAGCCGCTCGTTCACCGCCTGGGCCAACTCGCCCAGGGCCAGCAGGTCAGGGTGCTCAAAGAGAAGAAGCGCCTCGGCTTCGGTGATCCTCACTCCGGAGCGTACCTTCTCTGCTATTGCTGCGAATGTCATTTTATGGTTCCTTGCTGTTGATCTGACGGATCCGGCGGACCGGACGGATCTGACAGATTTCCTTTTAACTTCCCCAGCGCCTGAACAGGTCGTGCTCTACCTGCACGCTGTCGAGCACCTTCCCGACCACGAAGTCCACCAGCTCCTCCATGCTCGCGGGACGCTGGTAAAAGCCGGGCATGGCGGGGACTATCCGCCCCCCCAGCCGCGCCAGCTTCAGCATGTGCTCCAGGTGTATGGCGTTTAGCGGGGTCTCCCGCGGCACCAGTACCAGCGGACGCCCCTCTTTCAGCATGACGTCGGCTGCGCGCTCCAAAAGGTTCCCTGAGTTGCCGCAACAGATCCTGGACAGGGTCCCCATGGAACAGGGGACGACCAGCATGGCGTCCGCCGCCGCTGAACCGCTGGCTATGGGGGCGAAGAAGTCGTCGGCGGCATAATAGCTGAGCCGGTCCGATTCATGACCGAGATAGCCGCGCAGCTCCCCCAGCACCTCGGCCGCGCTGCCGCCCCACTCCACACCGCACTCCTGCCGCAAAACGGCAAACCCCGCCTCGCTGATCAGCACGCTGACCCTGGCGCCGGAACGCAACAGCTCCCCGGCGACCCTAAGGCCGTAGAGCACGCCGGAGGCGCCGGTTATGGCAAGGGCGAAGTGGCGGGGCTTCAAGGGGCCCCCGAGGTGAGGGTGTCCAGCAGGGTGGCCGCGAACAGGGTCACGCTGATGTAGCCGTTCATGTTGAAGAAGGCGGCGTCAAGGCAGTCGAGGTTGCCGCCGCGCAGGAGGTGATGCTCGTAAAGAAGCATGCCGCAGGTGGCGACAAGGCCGGCCAGGAAGAAGGGGCCGAGCCCCATCGTGACGTAGAGCGCCGCGAGAAGGAGACAGGAGAGAACATGAAAGATCCGGGAGATCCGGAGCGACCCGCCCACCCCGAGCCTCGCCGGGATGGAGTGCAGCCCGGTTTGCCGGTCGAAATCCATGTCCTGCAGCGCGTAGAGTATGTCGAACCCGGCGACCCAGAAAAGGACGGCGAGAGCGAGCAGGTAGGCGGGTAGATCGGCGCTGCCGCGGATGGCGATCCAGGCGCCCAGGGGGGCTCCCGCGAGGCAGATGCCGAGCACCACGTGCGCCAGGGCGGTGAAGCGCTTGCAGTAGGAATAGAGCAGGATGAAGAACAGCGCCACCGGCGAGAGGTAAAGACAGAGCGGGTTCAGCGCGCTCGCCGCGAAGAGCAGCAGCAGCACGGAGAGCAGGATGAAGAACAGCACCGCTCCGCGCCCCAGGAGCCCGGCGGGGATGGCGCGTCCGCTGGTGCGCGGGTTGCGCCCGTCGATCTCGGCGTCTATCACCCGGTTGAGCCCCATGGCCGCGGTACGCGCGCCCACCATGGCGAGGACGATCCAACCCGCCTGTGACGGCGTGGGGAGCCCCTCCGCCGCCAGCAGCGCGCCGGTGAAGGCAAAGGGGAGTGCGAAAATGGTGTGGCTGAACTTTATCATCTCCAGGAACACTTTGACCCTGGCGTACAATGTCATCTCAACTCCTGCGTGGCTGCTCATAGCTACCTTTCCGCTCCCGGATTGCAAAGAAAGCCGTACTCCCGCCATCTCTTTTCCACCAGGGCGCTTACCGATGGATCCTGTCTCAACCCCTGTGACATCTCCCCGCCTTCTTCCGGGAGCTTGCGCGTCGCGTCGACCCCGAGGCACCCGTCAGGGGTCACCACCAGGTCGCGCGGAAACTGCACGGCGTTCAACACCCGCCAGAATCCCTCCGACAGCGTCAGCGCCTGTTCGGTCGCGTCCACAACGACCAGGAGTTTCCCCCTTTTCAGCCAACCGCCCGAGCGGAGCGTCTCCAAGACGCGTCGCCCCTGTCCGGGAGCACTCTTGTCGATGGCAACGAGCGCACATCCGTGGAAGATCCCCTCCACCGGCATGACCATGTCCACGATCTCCGGGCATTGCCTGCGGCTCAAAGGGAGGAGCAGACGCTCCGCCGCCTTCGCGAGCCAGCAATCCTCCATGGGGGGCGGCCCCACAACGGTCGCCTGGCAGATCGGCTCACGCCTTTGCGTGATGCAACTGACCCGTAAAAGAGGAACCTCCTCGCCCGGATCGTAGCTCCCGGTGTGGTTTCCGAAAGGACCCTCGCTGCGGGTCTCTCCCGGCTCGACGAACCCCTCTATCACCAGCTCGGCATCCGCCGGGACCAGGAGATCGGAGTCGAGGCAGCGCACCATCCCAACCGGCTCCCGCCCCAGGAAACCGGCGAAGGAAACTTCATCCATCGCCTCCGGCAACGGAAGGGAAGCGGCAAGGGTCAGCGCCGGGGCGGCACCGACCGCGATGGCGACCGGCATCCGCTTTTGCGCCGCCAGGTACTTCTCGTAATGCACGAAGCCGCCGCTGCCGCGCTTCCAGCGAATCCCGGCGCTCCGGTCGTCGAAGATCCGCACACGGTACATGCCGCAGTTCCCGGCACCGGTAACGGGGTCCCGTGTGAACACGAGGGGGAGCGTGATGAAACGCCCCTCCTCCCCGGGCCAGCTCCGGAGAAACGGGTAACTGGCAAGGTCCGGTTCACGCTGCACCACTTCCTGGCAGGGCGCCCGGTCGACCATAAGCGGGGGAGGAGCCTCGCCCGGGAACAGGAGCAACCGCTCCATCACGTCGGAGAGCAGGGGGAGTTCCTCGACGTCCAGCGCTAGAGCCATGCGCTCCGACGACCCGAAGAGGTTGGTCGCCACGGGGAAGGGGCTTCCCTTGACCTTCTCGAAGAGGAGCGCCTTGCCGCCGCCGGGGAGTTTGCTCTGCCTGTCGGTGATGCAGGCGATCTCAAGGTCCGCGTCGACCTCCACACCCACCCTAAGGAGTACCCCGGCCGCTTCCAACCTGGCGATAAAGCCCCGTAAGTCCCTAAACGCCATGCGTAACTCCGGTAAAAACCTGAACTGGAAGTTTTTATCACTTCCTCCGGGGTATGACAACGTTTTTCTCAGCCAGCCACCCTTTACCCGCCCCCCCCGGGGCACCTGCGGAGGGACGGGTCCGGGTGCCTGCTTTTGCACAGCGCAAAAGGGGTGCGCAAACGGTGAACATCGGCTTTTTGAAAAGCGCGTTCAAAACATGCGCACCATCGCTCCAACTTCCGTCTGTATGTCGAACAGTTAGAGCAGATCGTGCAATTTTTTTCTTTCTGGCACCTTGTGTGTAACAGGGAAAGCAACGATTGAAAAAAGGGGGCTCCCATGAAAACCAACATTACCGCGATTACCTGCCGTCAAGAAATGAGCTTCAGCTACCAAGTCGCGGCAGTTTTCCTTTCCCTGGCCTTAATACTCATGGCAGGTTGCGGCGGAGGTGGCGGAGAAGGGGGCGCTCCCGCCGGCGTCAACGTCCAGCCCGAACCGGCTGCACAGGTCAACTCTTTCGCCATCACCGGCGACAGCTACGGGGTGGAGAACGCGACCTACCTCTCTTCCACCAAGTCGACGCTGGGAATCGTGCTGCGGGCGGCCATCGCCTCCAGCATGACTGATCCCAGCTTCAAGACCGTCTCCAGGATAGATGTCGCCTCCGGCGCAGCCATCACCCCCCACGTCGCTTACTCCCTGGGGTCTGCAGGCGGCGCACCCGCCTTCCCCGGCAACCTCTACTTCTTCAACGGCCACCAGTCGACCCTCCTGAGGACCATAGGCGGCAGCATTACCTTCAGCCGTTACGGCAACAGTACCGGCGACCGGATCAGCGGTTCCTACAGCGCCGTCGTTGAGGATGGCAACGACCCCGCCAGACCGAGCTACATCATCGCCGCCAGCTTCGACTTCGTTACCGACAGCTACGGCGCGGTCACCCCCGCACCGGCCTCCATGGCCCTCTCCGCCCAGCCGGACTACCAGGCCTTCTGCGCCTCCTGCCACGCCCTGGGAAGCTATGACCAGACCGCCGCCGGCGCTTCGGACCTCGCCCTCAAGGGTGGACGCCTGAACGGGATCTTCACCCCCGACCAGCCGGGGCACCAGGGGATCACGCTGACCGCAGCCGAGATAAGCAACCTGAAGGTGCTGCTCAACAGCAACTAGGCAAACCGCAAACCAAACCGGCTCAGCCGACAGGTCATCCTGCCGGCTGAGCCGGCTCCACACAGAGCCCCCCTCCACACCGGCAACCGGCCGTTATCCCACGATTTTCCCATCCTCCGCCCCCCCCCCGCGACCGGCGCAATCGTCAAAAACCCGCACTCCCCCAGGTATCATCGGGAAGCTCATCCCCTCTGCACCGTCAAATGACGCCTCCCCTGAGCTAACGGCTGCCGCTTTTCAATACATTAAAATGACGATCTGATGCTTTTCATTGGAGAAATTCCTTTATATTTTTCAAGCAATTTGGTATTGTAGCCCGGCTTTTGACGGGAGAATTCTCAAGCTCTAATGAGATACTCCGCACCGCCAAATCCCCTTTACCCGGAAGCACCAGGGAAAAGGGGCGGGGGAAGCGACTGATCACAAAAATGAATACCAAGTCGGCACGGTGTGGCAAAGCCAGACCGGACGCTAGAATTACGCCCTTTCCCGAGGGCTATTCGTGTTGGCGCAACACGCCGTAAACTAGGGGGTTTTCTGATCTAGCAAACGAAACACATAAACGTCTACTCCGACAAAGGCAAAACCGGAGCAATCCGGTGACGCAAAGCCACGGGTCCACGCCTCACCAGCGGTGGATAGCCGGGTTACCGAAGAGCTTGTGGAGTCAGGCCCGAAGAGGACAGCAATGTCATCTCAAAGGACAAAAATGCCCGTCTCCATTACGAAGACGGGCATTTTTTTCAGGGTACGCCAGCTGAAACATGCGCTATACGCAACCCTTTTAAGCGGAATAAGTTCAACCAGGCAACAACCGCACACAACAGGAGAGAAAAATGAGAACAAACAAAAGGACGCTCAGATGCACAGTTGCAGCACTCATGCTGGTGGCCATGCCACTTGCGGCATGGGCACAACCGAAGGTCGCCATCACCATAAAGGCGGAAAAAGAGGTTACCGTCACCGCCAAGGGGAAGCAGGTCAAGAAGAGGATCGCCGCCAAGGGGGTCCAACCCGGCGAAGAGATCATCTATACGCTCAACTACGCCAACTCCGGGAGCGAGGTGGCCAAGGACGTCACCATCAGCGACCCGATCCCGGCGGGGACTGCCTATATCCCGGGGAGCGCCAGCGATGTCGGCGACCTCACCTTCTCCATAGACAAGGGGAAGAGCTTCAGGAAACCGACCCTTTTGACCTACGAGCTGAAGGGGAGCGACGGCAGGGTTCAAAAGAGGGTGGCGACGCCCGAGGATTACACGGATATCCGCTGGACCGTTCCGTCGATACCGGCAGGGGGCAAGGGTTCGGTGAGTTTCAGGGTAAAGGTGAAATAAAAAAACAGCCAAGTGACAGTATCGGTAGCAGTTGCAAAATAAATTATAAATCAAGGAGATGCCTATGAAGAAAGAGGCCTGAAAGGCCTAAATGACCGAAAAGATGAACCAAGGATGTAGATACAAAATTTGCTTCATTGAAATGCAGTTAAATGAAAAAAGGAGAATGTCATGAATCAGAAACAGAGGCTTTTTGCCGCGCTGGCAGTCACAGCCATGGCAGCCGTCGGCCTACCGGGCACGGCAGCAGCAAGCACCACCGCAGGCGCCAAACTCATCAACGTAGTAGAGGTCGAGTACAGCGACGCCAGCGGGAATAACACCTTCCATGCAGCAGCATCCACCTCCGTCACCGTAAACCTGGTCAAGTCGGCACTGAACGCGTCCACCGCCCCCTCGGGCGGCGCCGTCGCAGGCCTCGGCTGCCTGGGCGATCTCGACACCGTCTCGGGCGGGACCGTTTCGGCCATCTACGCGCTCAGCGCGACGGCCAACGGCAGCGACAGCTATGACCTCAGCATCGGGGCGAACACCCCCTCGACGACGCTGGACGCAAGCGACATCGTGCGCAACTTCTCCACCCTCGCCTACGACGGCACCGTGGCCGCAACAGGCGCCCAGGCCAGGGTGCTCGGTAGCGCAATTCCCGTGGGGATCAGCGGCACCGACACCCTCCTCTTCCCGGGCGGAGCGCTCGCGGGCTTTGAACCAGACGACATCGTGCTGGTTGAGATAGGTCCTGTCGGCTCCAAGGTCAAGAAGGCCTACAAGGTACTCAGCGTGGACGCGGGGAGCGCCGCGACCCACCCCAATGCGGACGGCGTCACGGGCTACACCTCCGGACTCATCTCCGACAAGACGGCCGAGGCACAGGGCAGCCTGAAGCTTGAGGCCTACAACGACTACAGCATCGTCCTGAACGGCGTGGCGGTCCCCTTCGGCGGGGGCAACGACATCCCGGCGTTCGACCAGGCAGCCACGGCGCCCACACTGGGAGTGCCGGTAGGCGAGCTGGTGCTGGTGAAGATCGACATCACCGCAAGCGCCTCGAGCGTAACCGCCGACGGCTTCGTTGGCTACACCCTTGCTGCAACCAACGGGACCGATACCACCGACCTTACCTGCACCGCCGGCTTCTTCAGGCGCGCCCAGCTCTCCATCAAGAAGGAAGTCCGCACCCTCCCCGCCGGCGGCTGGGGCGGGACGGCAGCCGGCAAGCCCGGCGACATCCTCGAGTACCGGGTGACGGTCGCAAACCCCGGCGGACAGGCCGCCTCGGTGAAGATAACCGATGCGGTACCGGTCTACACCACGCTGGTGACCCACTCCGCCGTCTACGGCGACGGGACCCCGGGCACGATATTCGCCCAGATAACGGACGGGGTTGGAACCGTGACGGTCACCACTGCGACGGACTCCGAGGCCCAGGCAAGCGCCCCCTATGAAACCGGTTACGGCGAGGCTACCGGGACCACGGCGAATTCCGCCATCAACTTCTTCCTGGGGGACACCTCCGACAACGCCAACGGCGGGACGGTACCCTCCTGCAGCAACGCAACGGTACCCACATCCGCCGCCTGCACGACCGGCGGCGGCACTTGGTTGGACAGCTACACCATCCTGTACCAGGTGAAGATCGACTAACCCGTTCGGGCGTTCCGGCTCCCGCATGACGGGGGCCGGGGCGCCGCAGGAGACATCCCATGAAGTTTTTAGCGAAAACATCGCTGGCGCTCGCGCTGGCGGTGACGGCGCTGTCATGCGCCCAGACGGCCGGCGCCAGCACGGCCGCCAACACGGCCATCGTCAACAAGGCGGTCCTGACCTACAACAACGGACTCACGGCCGAATCGTCCGTCACCGTGAAGGTCGACCTGGTCCCGGCGCTCCCCAACGTCACCATCACCAGGGGCGAGGCTGCCTACCAGGGGGTCGACACCCCCCCCATCCCCAACACCGTGACCATAACCTCGGCCGCGAACGGTCCGGAAACCTACACGGTGACCCCTACCATCACCGCGTCGACCAACAGCACCGACCCGTCCGTCACCGGCGGCACCCCCGTTGTGCTCGGCGCCACCATCACGGCGGGGACCGGCAGCAGCACCTCCATCATCGTCCCGGCTCCGATCGGGGGCGCCATCACCGCGGATTCCGATGTGAACGGCATCGCCGTGAACGACATCATCGTCTTCACCGTGAACAGCCACACCTACACCCCGAGGGTCACCTCGACGCAGTACAACGTCACCAACAACACCTTCCAGATCAACTGGGCAAACACCGATGCGATTCCGGCAGCCGACATCCTTGGCGCCGGTACCCAGGTAGGCGAGCGCCAGCAGGTCAACCTGAGCGTGAAGCCCGGGACCATCACCACCCTCGGCCTGGATATCACCGCCACGGTGAAGGCGGAGGTCACCGCCCCCAACTTCCCGACCAACTCCGCCACTACGGCACCGGACAACAGGTGGACCTCGACCCCCCCCACCATCACCTTCCAGAAGTACTCCAGGAACGTGACGGTCCCTGTGGCCGGCTCCGGCACCCCGCATTTCAACGCCTCCATCGAAGGGAACACCGGGGCAGGGTCGCTCCCCTACTACACCGGAGGGGTGACGGGGAAGCCGGGTGACACCATCGAGTACATCATCGAGGCGTCCAACAGCGGAACGAGCGCTTTCGACCTCACCTCCTGCTCAATTTCCGACAGCGTGCCGACCACCTACGTGACCGACCTCCTCACCCCCTACACAGGGTCACGGCACATCTTCTACATAGACACCGACGCCGTCGTCTCGACCGTCAGCGCAGGGGCCGTCGGCGCTAATCTCGCGAGCTTCGTGCCGGGGAGCACGCCGAACCTCGTGGTGAACGTCGGGGTAAGCGCAAACAACAACACCCCCGGGACCATCCCGATCGGCAAGGGCGTAACCATCGCTTACCAGGTGAAGATCAAGTAGGAGCACGACAAGAAGCATGACAACGAACCGGATCAACAGACTCTGCAGCAGCCTCTCCGGCCTTTTGGCCGGGGGGCTCGCCGGCGCCCTTAACGGGAACCGGCCCGCCCGCGGCACGAACGTGCCGCGGGCTGCCGCAGAGCTGCGTCCGGAAAGCGCGTGGCCGCTGCAACTGCCGGCGTTGTGGGCGCTGATCCTCACCCTTGTCCTGTTGCCGCGACCGGTCTTTTGCGCCGATATCGGTGACAAGATCGTGAACCGCGCCACATTCCAGTCGCTGCAACTCCCCGCCGTGACCACCTCGGTGACGGTGACCGTCATCGCACGCACCCCGTCAACGGCGGAGTTCCTCAAATACGCGCCGGGCGTTCCCGGAGCGACCGGCTTCCCGGTGGGCCCGGTCGCCTTCTCTGACGGCAACGGGGCCCTGACCTCCATGCCGGCGCCGGTAACGGCAGGGACCCAGGCGCCCATCGACCTTTCCTCGCCGGTTCTCCTGATCGGGTCCGGCACCTTCCACGCAGGGGAGCCGGTGTTCCTGCGGGTGACGGACCTGGACCAGAACCTGGACCGGGAGGCGGCCGAGACGGTCTTCGTGTCCGTTTCCGATCCCGACACCGGCGATGCCGAGACGCTTCAGCTCACCGAGAGCGGCCCGGACACCGGCGTCTTCATCGGCTACATCCAGACCACCTCGTCTGCGTCCGTGGCCAGAAACGGCATCCTCAGCGTGAGCCAAGACTCCGACATCAACGCACACTACACCGATGCGGTGGACGGCAGCGACAGCTCGGCCGCGGCCGCGCTCGTCGACCCGTTCGGCATCGTGTTCGATTCCATCACCGGTCGGCCGGTCGACGGCGCCACGGTCGAGCTGATCGACGCGGCTACCGGCCTCCCCGCGACCGTCCTCGGCGACAACGGCCTCGCCAGCAACATCTACCCGAGCAGCGTCACAAGCGGCAGCACCGCTACCGACGCCGAGGGGAGGATCTACTCCTTCAACCCGGGGGGGTACCGCTTCCCGTTCGTTTCCCCGGGCAACTACATCCTCAGGGTGATCCCCCCCGAGACCCATACCGCCCCCTCGACGGCATCGACGGCGGCCCTCCAGGCCCTTCCCGGCGCGCCGTTCGCCATCCTCGAGCCCGGCTCCCGCGGCGAGGTGTTCCCTGTCCCGGCCGGCCCGGCCATCAGGGTAGACATCCCGATGGACCCGAAAATCGGCACGCTCTGGCTGGGGAAGAGCGCCGACAAAGGGGTCGTTTCCGCCGGCGAGTACCTGAGCTACGAGGTCACGCTGCAGAATTCTGACCCGGTGGGGACTGTGTTCTCGGCCATGGTCACCGACAAGCTCCCCCCCGGTTTCCGATACCAGAAAGGGTCCGCCCGCCTGAACGGCGCGCCCGTGGCCGACCCGGCCATCTCCCCGGACGGCAGCACCCTCGTCTTCGCCGTAGGCGACATCGCCCCGCAGGGGTCCGCCCTCGTCCGTTACGTGGTCGGGGTCGGCGCCGGCACCAGGCCCGGGACCGCCGTCAACATCGCCACCGCCACGACCACCCCTCCGGTCGCCTCAAACGCCGCCAGCGCGTCCGTCGCCGTGCAGGAGCCGTTCATGCAGAGCCGCAACATCGTCATGGGGCGGGTCTTCGTGGGCGCCTGCGGCGACAACCCCGAGGAGAACAAGAAGGGGATGGAGGGGGTCGGGATCTACCTGGAGGACGGCACCTTCGTCATCACCGACAGGCGCGGCATGTTCCATTTCGAGGGGGTCGCCTCTGGAAGCCACGTGCTGCAGCTCGACATCGATTCCATACCCGAGGGTTACCGGATCCAGCAGTGCGAGAAGAACAGCCGCTTCGCCGGCAGGGCCTACTCCCAGTTCGCGGAGCTGCAGGGTGGGACCATGTGGCGCACCGACTTCTACCTCGCCCGCAACGAGACCCCGGAAGCAGGCGTGGACGGGGGAGCCGGGGGAGCCGGATCGGCAGCAACCGCAACGAGGACCGAAACCACGGACGAGACCTCCGAAAGCGGGGAGGGGGAAACGGCTTCCATCGACAGCAGGTACCGGGGAGAGATCGGCATCGAGATGATCAGCAGCCGGCAGGGCGAGCTGATCGAGTACCGGATCCCGATGCAGAGCGCCGGGCTCCCGCTCGAAAACCTCCGCCTCACCGTTACCCTCCCCGAAGGGGCCAGCTACCGCAAAGGGAGCAGCACCTTGGACAAGGCCCCCTTCGGCGACCCGGTCATCGTCGGGGAAAAGCTCTTCTATGAACTGGGTGACGCCGACGCCGCCTGGCTCAGGGAGCTGAGCCTCAAGGTCGGCATCGACCGGAGGGGAAAGGAGGGCGAGCTGCAGACCAGGGGCGCCCTCACCTTCGACAGCCAGGGCGCGAAGGGGATCGCGGCGCCGGAAGTCGACAACACCCTCTCGCTTTACAGGGAGGAGAGCCGCGTGTCGCTTCCTTCCATCGTGCTTCGCCCGCATTTCCCGACCTTCGGCGCCGAGCTCTCCGACGAGGACCGCAGGGAACTCGCCGACCTGGCCCAGGTGCTGGCGCGCTTCAAGATCGACCGCATCGAGGTGACCGGCCACACGGACCGGGTCCGCATCGCCCCCCGCAGCCGCAAGGTCTACGCCGACAACACCGCCCTCTCCTTCGCCAGGGCGAAAAGCGTGGGACGCTACCTCACCGCCGCCCTGCGTCTCCCGCCGGAGAGCCTCTACCTGAACGGCAGGGGGGAGCGGGAACCGGTGGCCAGCAACAGGAGCGAGGCGGGGCGGACCGAGAACCGCCGGGTCGAGGTGAACGTCTCGCTGTTCCAGAACATCGAGAACTCGCGGATCACCCTGGTGAAAGACAGGAGCGGTTACAAAAAGCAGGAGACGGGAGCCCCGCAAGGACCCGCGTTAGAGGGGGCCACAGTGGAGTCCCAGGAGCAGGCTGCATCGCGCCCCTCGTCCACGTCGTCCACGTCGTCCACGTCGTCCACGTCAGCAATGCCTGCTGTAACTGGCGCAGTTGCCTCGGCCGCGGATTCGAAGGGGGCGGCGCCGCTTTCCGGCAAACCGCAGGAGCGCGCCGAACTCTTCAGTGCCCTGAACGACGGCATCATCCACCACCGCATCAAGCTGGCCGGCATCAAAAAGCCGCTTGAGAGGGTGAGCGTCACCCTCACCACGCCCAAAAGCTACCTCTACATGAACGGGACCACACGCCTGTCCGGCTCGGAGAGCGCAGACCCCGAGACGACGGACACCACCCTCGTGTACCGCTTCGACAAGCTCGCAGGGAACAGGTTCGATCTCCGCCTGCAGTCGCTTCTGGATACCGAGGTGCCGGATGAGTCGACGCAAAGCAGCGTGACGGTTGCCATCCTGGATGCAGACGGCAAGCCTGTGCAGACCTTTACCGCGGCAGCCGAGCTTTCTGACGCGATGGAGGAGATAGACAGGCCGGACCTCCCCGCCCCGGCACCCCCGCAGCCTGCCGCAAACCGCAAGGAGGACGCGGCCGACAGCAGCGAGTTCGAAGAGAAGGTCGCCGCGCAGAAGGGTGCCGCACCGGACCCCACTGCGGGGCTGCGCGTAACGGAGAAGGAAGGGGTGCTCTCCCCCGGCGACGGCACCATCCTCGCCTCCCAGACCAACGCGGTCCAGATCGTGCTCAACTCGGCCCTGACCCCGGTGCTCGCACTGGACGGCCAGGTGATCCCCGACGAGAAGGTCGGCTTCAAGATGAAGGACCGGGAGAGCGACAAGACCCTGTACACCTACATCGGGGTGGATTTCGGGACGGCCGGCGAGCACCTGTTGCAGTTGAAGGGGGTTGACGGCTTCGGGCTCGCACGCTTCGAGCAGGAAGCGCGGGTGACCCGCACCGGCGAGATCACCTCCATCAGGCTCGTTGCCGCGGATGGAAACGTCGCCGACGGCAGGACCCCGGTACGGGTGCAGGTCCAGCTGGTCGACGAGAGCGGCAAGCCGGTGCCGGCCAACGCCGAGCTCGCCCTGAAGGGGGGGGAACTGCGCCCCTACGTGGAGCCGGGTACGCTCGCCGCGGCTACCGCGAGCGACACGGTTTCCGTGGACGCGCAGGGATGGATCAAGTTCCAGCCGGTAACCGCAAGCGGGCTCTACCATGTCCAGCTCGCCTACAACAAGGCCACCATCGACATCGAGACCTACGTGAAGCCGAAGATGCGCGAGTGGATACTGGTCGGCCTTGCCGAGGGGACGCTCGGGTACAACACCGCCTCCGGCCACATGCAGAACCTGAAGGACGCGGGCGAAGAGGATCACCTCTACGACGACGAGCGCCTAGCCTTCTACGCCAAGGGGAGCATCAAGGGGGAGTGGCTTCTCACCGCATCCTACGACAGCGACAAGCAGACGACCGGGGTTTCCGGCAACGCGCTGTTCCGGAACATCGACCCCAACGCCTTCTACACCCTTTACGGCGATGCCACGGCACAGGGGTACGACGCCGCGAGCCGCAGGAAGCTGTTCCTGAAGGTCGAGCGCGACCAGTTCAACGCCATGTTCGGCGACTTCGACACCGGCCTGTCCGTCACCGAGCTCTCCCGCTACAGCCGGAGGCTAAACGGCGTCAAGGCCGAGTACCGCTCGAACAGATACGAGATCACCGCCTTCGGCAGCGAGACCGGCCAGTCCTTCGTGAAGGACGAGATACGCGGCGACGGGACCTCCGGGCTCTACCGCCTAAGCAGGAAGGGGATCGTGGCCAACTCGGAGAGGATCACCATCGAGTCGCGCGACCGCTTCAGGAGCGAGCAGGTGACGGAGAGCCGCCCGATGAACCGCTTCATCGACTACAGCATCGATTACGAGGCGGGGACCATCTTCTTCAAGGGTCCGGTGGCGAGCAAGGACGAAAGGCTCGACCCGGTCTACATCGTTGTGGATTACGAGGTGGCGGATGCCGGCAGCGATGCGCTCACCTACGGCGGGCGCGCCGGCACGAAGCTCATGGACGGCGCGCTGAGGGTCGGGGGGAGCTACCTCCACGAGGGCCATGTCAACGGGGAGGGCAACCTCTACGGCGCCGATGCCGCCATCACCCTGGGTCCCGGCACCAAGGCGCGGGCCGAGATCGCCACCTCGGAAAACGACACCCCGCTGGAACAAAGAAGCGGGAGCGCCTACCTTGCGGAGGTGACGCACATCGGCCGCTTTGGCGAGGCCAAGGCGTACGTCCGCGAGCAGCAGGAAGGGTTCGGCCTGGGACAGCAGATGGGGAGCGAGACGGGGACCCGGAAGTTCGGCGCGGAAGGGACCTACCGGGTGAACGGCGAACTCGCGCTGAGGGGCGAGGCGTACCGGCAGTACAACCTGACAGGGGACACCGTCCGCGACTTCGTCGACGGCCAGGCGAGCTACGGCGGCAAGGAGTTCAGCAGCCGCGCCGGCCTGCGCTACGCCAACGACACCCTCTCCGACGGTAGCAGCGCGGCCTCCCTCCTCGGCACGGTCGGCGGGAGCTGGAAGCTCCTGAAGCAGCGCCTGGTGCTCAGGGCCGATCACGAGCAGGCGCTGTTCAAAAAGAACAGCAACGTCGACTACCCGACCCGGACCATACTGGGTGCCGATTACCAGGCGACCCGCAAGGTACTGCTCTTCGCGCAGGAGGAACTCACCTTCGGCGAGGCCACCGACACCAGCACCACCCGCATCGGGATGAAGGCTACCCCCTGGAGCGGCGGCACCGTCTCCTCGTCGGTGGCAAACGACATGAGGGAGAACGGGGAGCGGACCTTCGCCAACGTGGGGCTCGCGCAGAGGTGGCAGCTGAACAGCTTCTGGTCCGTCGACGGCGGCTTCGATCACAGCCGGACCATCAGGGAAAAGACAGGGTACAGCTTCGACGCAGACGTCCCCGCGGCATCCGGCGGTGAGGACTTCAGCGCCGTTTCGCTGGGAGCGAACTACCAGGAGAAAAAGCTCCTCTGGTCCAACAGGGTGGAGTACAGAAACGGGGAGACCGAGAACAAGTGGGGGCTCATCACCGGCGTTGCGAACGAGCAGGGTCTCTACTGGGGATGGACCGGAAGGCTCCAGGTCCTTCGCAGCAGCTCGGTTGGGGGGAACGCCAGGACCGACGCCGACCTGCGGCTGGGGGTCGCCTACCGTCCGCCGGTGACCCGGTGGATACTCCTGGACCGTCTCGACCTTGTGCTGGACGACGAGAAGAGCGCCGGCTCCTCCTCCCGCGGCAGGAGGATCATCAACAACCTGAACGCGAACTACCGCCCCGACAAGAGGTTCCAGCTGTCGCTGCAATACGGCGCGAAGTACGTCCTGGAGCAGTTCGACGAGTTGGAGTACAACGGCTTCACCGATCTGTTCGGCCTGGAGGCGCGCTACGACCTGACCGAGGTGTGGGATCTCGGGATGCGCGCCTCGCTCCTGCACAGCTGGGAGTCGCACACGCTTAACTACAGCCTCGGCCCCTCCGTCGGGTGCAACGTGATGGACAACGCCTGGCTCAGCTTAGGCTACAACCTGCTCGGGTTCCGCGACAGGGATTTCTCCGCCGCCGAGTACACGAGCCAGGGGCCGTTCGTCCAGTTCCGCGTCAAGTTCGACCAGAATTCCGTGAAGGACGGGCTGGCCGTGCTGAACCGGTAGGGGAAGCGAACCCCTGTCCGGGGAGGGTGGAGAAGGGAAGGAGCCGTCAACGGGCGGACGATCCATGCGCCCCCTTGAGACGTTACATCAGAACCATCAGCAATTTGGCGGAAAATTTTCGGGGGTAGGGATGCTTCAACGCTGCAACAAGCGCATCCGGGCGGCACTCGTTCGCACCATGGTCTATACCATGCTCTGGCTCATTTTAGCGGGCGCGGCCCAGGGTGCCATCATCATCAACGCGCCGATGACCGACACCAATTCCAGCGGCTGGGTGCTGGGGGGAAACCCGAGTTCGGCGCTTTTGACCGGCAACGGCGCCATCGACCCCTCCGGCTCGGGGTGGCTGCGCCTCACCAACAACAGCGGCGACCAGACCGGATTCGCCTACAACACCACCACCTTCGACCTGAGCGCGGGACTCCTGATCCAGTTCGATTACGCCACCTGGGGGGGGAGCGGCGCCGACGGTTACAGCGTCTTTTTGTTCGACGCCAACGTCCCCTCCTTCAACATAGGCGCCTTCGGCGGCTCCCTGGGGTACGCCCAGAAGTCCTCCACAACCTCGTGCAACCCGGCCCCCTCGAACGTACCGGGGATCAGCGGCGGGTACGTGGGGATCGGGGTCGACGAGTTCGGCAACTTCGCCTACGGCTGCGAGGGGCGGCGCAACGGGGCCTCACAGAGACCGAACACGGTGACCATCCGCGGGTCCGTGGTCGGCTTCGGCGGCGGCGCCGTGGGGCAGACGCAGAGCACGACCTCCTACCCCTGGATCACCACCTCGTCCACCTCGCCCTCGTCGCTTTGGTACAACGGCTCACCGCGCCCCAACCAGTTCAGCGCCGACTACCGCAAGGTGATCATCCGCATCTCCCCGGCGCCAAACCCGGTCGCCGACGTCTGGATCCAGTACGGCTACAACACCACCCCGGTCCAGATGATCTCCAACCAGGCGCTCCCCGCCATCTCGGCCTCGCAGCAGCTCAGGGTCGGCTACGCCGCCAGCACCGGGGGGGCCACCAACTACCACGAAATCCGCAACCTGCTGATCACCAACCTGAACCAGAGTACGGCCATCGACCTCGGCGTCACCAAGACGGCGGTCAGCAACGGCACCAGCACGCCGATCACCAGCGTCAACGTGGGGACACCGTTCGACTACCTGGTCACGGCGCGCAACTACGGCCCCAACGCGGTGACGGCATCCGGGGTTGGGATACTCGACAGCTTCCCCCCCCAGGTCACCGCAGGGAGCTGGAGCTGCAGCGGCACAGGCGGGGGGAGTTGCGGCGCCGCCTCAGGTGCCGGCAACCTCGCCGCGACCGCAAACCTCCCTGTAAACGGGAGCGTCACCTACCGGGTGAACGCCACCCTGAACGCGCTGCCGCCGGGTAACCTGCTCAGCAACACGGCGGCCCTCGCCATCCCGGGGGCGGTGAACGACTACTTTCCGGGCGACGACAGCGCCACCTCCACCATCAGCGCCTTCCAGCCCCCCCTGGTGGAAAAGGTCTTCGTCCCAGCGTCGATACCGATCGGCCAGCGCTCCGCGCTACGCATCACCCTGACCAACCCCAACAACGTCGCCGCCACCGGCGTCGCCTTCAACGACGCCTACCCTTCGGGGATGCGCAACTACGGCTCCGCTGCCACCTCCCAATGCGGGGGGACGGTGACAGGCTCCAACAACGGTACCTCGCTCAGGCTTAGCGGCGGGACCATCCCCGCCAACGGGAGCTGCACGGTCACCGTAAACGTCGACACCTCCGGCGCGGGGGTCTTCAACAACTCGACGCGCACCGTGACGACCACGAACCTGGGGAGCGGCACCGCAGCCACCGGGACCCTTGTGGTGATGAACCGGCCGACACTCGACAAGAGTTTCGCACCCAACCAGATCGGGAGAAACGACGCCTCGCTCCTCACCGTGACGCTCACCAATCCGAACAGCGCCGACGTCACCGGCGCCTCGTTCACCGACAACTACCCGGCCGGCCTGGTAAACACCGCAACGGCGAACGGCGCCACCACCTGCCCGGGGGGGACCGTCACCGCGGCCGACGGGGGGAACTCCCTGGCCCTAACCGGGGGCACCGTCCCGGCAGGCGGGAGCTGCACGGTGACGGCCAACGTCACCAGCGCGAGCGCCGGGGCCTACCCGAACTCGACCGGCACGCTCGCCACGGACAACTCCGGGACCGGCACCGCGGCAAGCGCCACCCTCACCGTGCTGCAGGCGCCGACGGTGGCCAAGGGCTTCGCCCAGCCCGCCATCCTCCCCGGCGGCAGCGTGGCGATGACCGTGACCCTCACCAATCCGAACGCGACGGCCATCACCGGGGCGGCCTTCACCGACAACTATCCGGCGAACCTGTTCAACTCCGCGGCGCCCAATGCCGTCACCACCTGCAGCGGCGGGAGCGTAGCCGCCACCGGCGGCGGCACCTCCCTCGCCCTGTCGGGCGCCACGATCCCGGCGGGAGGGAGCTGCACGGTCACGGCCAACGTGACCAGCGCCACCGCCGGGACCTACGTCAACTCCACCGGCGCGGTCACCACCGGCAACGCCGGGAGTGCGGCGGCCGCGACCGGGACCCTGGTAGTCATGGCACCGCCTGGCGCCGGCAAGCTCTTCACCCCGAACCAGATCCCCATCGGCGGCAGCACGACGCTCAGCGTGACCCTCACCAACCCGAACAGCGTAGCCGTAAGCGGCGCGACATTCACCGACAGCTACCCGGCCAACATGGTCAACACCCCGGCGCCGGGCGCAACGAACAGCTGCGGCGGGACGGTTACGGCTGCCGTAAACGGCTCCTCGCTGGCACTCTCCGGCGGGACCATCCCGGCTGGCGGAAGCTGCACGGTCACCGTGAACGTCACCATCACGGACACGGGGAGCTTCACCAACAGCACCGGTCCCATCTCGACGACCAATGCCGGCACCGGGCTGGCCGCCACTGCGAGCCTTAACGGCCCGCAGCCACCCACGGTATCGAAGCTCTTCGCTCCGGGAAGCATCCCCCTGAACGGCAGCTCCGTCCTTACCGTGACGCTCACCAACCCGAACGCGTTCCCGGTCACCGGCACAGCCTTCACCGACAGCTACCCGGCGGGTCTCACCAACGCCACGGTCGCCGCCGGGGCCACCACCTGCAGCGGCGGCACGGTGACCGCGGCCGGCGGCGGGAACGCCCTCGCGCTGTCGGGGGGGACCATCCCGCCAAACGGCAGCTGCAGCGTGACGGCCAACGTCACCAGCGCCGCGGCGGGGAGCTATCTGAACTCAACCGGTGCGGTGACCACCGGCAACACCGGCGACGGCACGGCCGCGACCGCCACGCTGGTGGTCATGGCGCCTCCGGGCGCGTCGAAGTCCTTCGCGCCGGCGTCGGTCCTCGTGAACACGCCGTCGCTTTTGACCATCACGCTCGTTAACCCCAACCCGAACGCGACTGCGATCACCGGGGTCGGCTTCACCGACAGCTACCCGGCGGGTCTCACCAACACCGCTTCGCCCAACGGCAGCACCACCTGCGCCGGCGGCACGGTCAGCGCCGCCGGCAACGGCTCCTCGGTCACCCTGTCCGGCGCCACTATCCCCCCCAGCGGGAGCTGCACCGTGACGGTGAACGTCACCAGCCAGGCTGCGGGGAGCTACAACAACTCGACCGGCAGCATCAGTAGCGGCAATGCCGGCACGGGCGGAGCAGCGAGCGCCACCCTGACCACCACCCTCCTGGCGGCCCCGGCCGTGGCGAAGTCCTTCGCGCCGAACCAGGTCAGGATCAACGGGACCTCGCTCCTTACCATCACCATCAGCAACCCGAGTTCCACCCCTATCACGGGCGCCGCCTTCACCGACAGCTATCCGGCCAACCTCGTCAACACGGCGGCCCCCAACGCAGTCACCACCTGCCCCGGCGGGACCGTCCTCGCGGCCAGCAACGGGACCTCGGTCGCCCTCTCGGGCGCCGTCATCCCGGCCAACGGTTCCTGCACCGTCACCGTCAACACAACCAGCGCCAGCGCCGGGATCTACAACAACTCCACCGGCCCGGTCACCAGCGCCAATGCGAGCCCGGGCGCGGCCGCCGGCGCCTCCCTGGCGGTACTCGCCCCCCCCACCGCGGCCAAATCCTTTTCCCCGGCTGCCGTGGTACTGAACAGCGCATCGCTCATGACCATCACGCTGACCAACCCGAACGCGACGCCAATCACCGGTGCCTCCTTCACCGACAGCTATCCGGCGAACCTGGTGAACACCACGGCGGCCTCCGGCGCCACCACCTGCAGCGGCGGGACGGTTACCGCTGCCAACAACGGGACATCGGTCGCGCTTTCCGGCGCCGTTATCCCCGCCAACGGGAGCTGCAGCATCACCGTTAACACCACAAGCGCCATCGCCGGGACCTACAACAACTCAACCGGCAGCATCGCAACCGGCAACGCCGGCACGGGCGGGGGAGCAAGCGCCACCCTGACCGCCTTCCGCCAGGGTGCGCCGACCGCGGTCAAGGCCTTCGCCCCGACCCAGATCGCCGTCAACGGGACCTCGCTCCTGAGCGTCACCCTGACCAATCCCAACGGCACCGACGTCACCGGTGTGGCGTTTTCCGACACCCTACCGACCGCTCCCGGCCAGATGACCATCGCGGCAGGGGCGGTCCTCACCAGCAGCTGCGGCGGGACCGGCACCATCGCCGTCAACAGGCGCTCCTTCTCCGTTTCCGGCGGGACCATTCCGGCCAACGGCAGTTGCAGCGTGTCGGTCACCGTCACAGCCGCGACGCTTGGGATCTACAACAACACGACCAGCACCATAACGAGCAGCAACTCCCTTACCGCCCCTGCGGCCGGCGCCTCCCTGACCGTGGCCCTCCTGGCTCCCCCCACGGTGGTGAAGAGCTTCGCCCCGAACCAGATCGGCGTCAACGGCAGCTCGCTGATGACGGTAACCCTGACAAACCCGAACAGCTCCGCAATCACCGGTGCAGCCTTCACCGACAGCTATCCTGCCGGGCTGGCGAACGCACCCTCAGCAGGGGGGGGGACCACCTGCGGCGGCACGGTGAGCGCCGCGAACAACGGCACATCGCTCTCGCTCTCCGGTGCCTCCATCCCGGCCGGCGGGAGCTGCAGCGTCACGGTGAACGTCACCGCAGGCGCAGCCGGAAGCTATGCCAACAGCACGGGCCCTGTGACCACGGCAAACGCCAACACGGGGAGTTCCGCCTCGGCAACCCTCCACGTGCTGCAGGCGGCGGTCGCCGCCAAGGCCTTCGTGCCGGCGGCGGTCCCCCCGAACGTCACCACGGTGCTGACCGTTACCCTTTCCAACCCCAACAGCATCGCCATCACCGGCGTGTCGTTCACCGACAGCTACCCGGCGAACCTGGTCAACGCGGCAAGCGCAGGCGCCGCCACCACCTGCACCGGGGCCACGATCACTGCGGCGAACAACGGCGCGTCCCTGGCGCTTTCCGGGGCAACCATTCCGGGCGACAGCAGCTGCACGGTGACCGTGAACGTGAGGAGCGCCACCCCCGGAAGCATCGTCAACTCGACCGGCAGCATCGCGAGCAGCAACGCGGGCACGGGGAACGCCGCTTCCGGAACCCTGGTGGTGATGTCGCCCCCCGTGGTTGCCAAGTCGTTCTCTCCCGCGGCACTGCAGGTGAACACCCCGTCGCTCCTCACCATCACCCTGAATAACCCCAACGGCGCCGCGGTTACCGGGGCGGCGTTCACCGACAGCTACCCGGCGGGGCTTGTCAACACGGCAGGCGCGAGCGGCGCCACCACCTGCCCAGGGGGAGCGGTCACCGCAGCCGGCGGCGGCAATGCCCTTGCCCTGTCCGGGGGAACCATCCCGGCAGGGGGGAGTTGCACCGTGTCGGTGGACGTAACCGGCGCGACCCCGGGAACCTACAGCAACTCCACCGGAGTCGTCAGCACCGGCAACGCCGGCAGCGGTACCGCAGCCGGTGCTACCGTCAACCTCTATGCACCGCCGGCCCTGGGGAAGAGCTTCGCTGCCGCCGAGATTCCAGCCGGCGGCACCACGGCACTGCTTTTGACCCTCTTTAACCCGGCTGCCAATGCAGGCGCCATAACCGGAGTGCAGGTGGATGACGGCTTTCCCGGCGGACTCACCCTGAGGAACACGAGCTTCACCTTCACCCCGGCCGGCTGCGGCAGCGTAACCAACTTTTCGGGTGCCGCTTCAGCAGCCGGTGACGGCGGCGTCCGGTTCTCGGTCGCCTCCCTCGCCCCGGGGGGCGCCTGCCGGCTCTCGGTCAACGTCACAAGTACCAGCGCCGGCACCGTCACGAACAGCACCGCTCCCCCCACGGCAACCGGCCCGGCAGCGCTCGCCGGCACCGGCGCGAGCGCCGATTTGACGGTGAACGCCATGCCGCTTGTATCCATACTGAAATCCGCCGACCGGGGAAGCGCCGACCCGGGGCAGGTGGTCGTCTATACCGTCGAGATAGTCAACACCGGCGCCGGAGCGGGAAGCAACGTGATCCTCACCGACGAGCTCACCCCTTACGCCTCCCTCTTCCTCGGTGGAGGCACGCCGTTTACCTTCACCGACAGTGCGCCGGCGTCCGGGCTCTCGCTGGGTACGCCGCAATATTCCGAAAACAGCGGTGCCACCTGGGGGTACGCCCCGGTCACCGGCGGAGGAGGAGCGCCCGCAGGTTATGACGGCGCGGTTACCGGCTGGCGCATACCGATGAACGGCAGCATAAGGCCAGGTGGGAGCTTCACCTTGAACTACCGCGTTAAAGTGAAATAGGAAGCTGCAGCCGAGGCTCCCCGGGAGTCGAGGATAGTGGGGCGGGAGGTAGTTTGAGAAAAAAATTGCCGGCGGGTAGTCATAGTGCTTGACAACCGGATGCCAAAATTGATATATCTCCTCATCTGATTGACCCGTCAGAGTTTCAAGATCTCGGAATGTAGCGCAGCCTGGTAGCGCACCTGCTTCGGGAGCAGGGGGCCGGAGGTTCGAATCCTCTCATTCCGACCATATTAGAAAAAGCCCTTGGCTCACGCCAAGGGCTTTTTCATTTCCCCCTCCGGTCCACAGCCTGACTTTTCTTACGCCGCCTCATCGTTTTGCCCCACCGTGAGCACCAAGCCCCGAATCACCGCCTTACCATAGATTCGCCAAACGCCTAGCTGCCATCCGAGGGCAAGCTAAATGAGTGATTATGCAAAGGTCATAATCCGCTCCGGTCTTCTAGGTATCTTTGGGTCGTTTTGCGTCTCCCCTTTGGAGCCGCAGAGCACCCTCTCTGCTGAAAAAACAGTTCCCCCTGCCCTCGGTCAGGGGCAGGGGGAAAACACACTCAGGCGGCGTCTTGGTCCAGCATGGTGGCGACGCCAGCGGTGGCCTTCTTGAGTCCGTCGGCGGAAAGGTGAGCGTAGCGCTGGGTCATGGCGATGTCCTGGTGTGCGAGCAGCTTCTGAACCTCGTAGAGGCTCGCCCCGCCCCTGACGGCCATGCTCGCGAACGTGTGCCGTAGGTCGTGGATGCGGAAGTTCTCGACCCCTGCACGCTGGCAGGGGGGACAGGGACGTTGGTCAGATGGTTGAGTTACGCGAGCTAGTTGGGAACAACGACCTCTTGACATGGTTCATCGATACACGTATCGTTGTACGAAAGTCGCTTCGAGGAGGCCGATATATGGAAGCCGTCAAGATTTCACCGAAATTTCAGGTTGTCATACCGCGCCAGGTGCGAGAGAAACTCCACCTGGTTGCAGGACAGAAAATGCAGGTCGTGGCCTACGGGAACCGCATTGAACTGATCCCTGAAAAAGAGATCACAGAAATGCGTGGATTTCTGAAAGGGATTGATACTACCGTTGAGCGGGAGCTAGATAGGATATGAACGTCATCGACTCCTCAGCCTGGCTGGAATTCCTGGCTGACGGCCCCAACGCTGACGAATTTGCTGTCCCGCTCGGAGACAGGGCGAAGCTGGTGGTCCCGTCGATCACAATCTATGAAGTCTTCAGGGTGGTCCTTCGTCAACGGGGGGAGGATTCCGCCCTGCAGGCTGCCGCATTAATGCAACAGGGAACGGTTGTCGAGCTTTCCCCCTCCCTGGCGATGATCGCTGCCAAGACTAGCGTCGAATTGGCGCTGCCTATGGCTGACAGCATCATTCTGGCCACGGCACGCGTTCATCAGGCGACCCTGTGGACGCAGGATCAGCATTTCGACGGAGTGCCTGGCGTTCGCTATTTCCCAAAGCGATAAGGCCGGGAAGCTGTCACCTCTCTCCGCGACCGGAGAGACCTTCCGGTCCCCCTTCGGTTCAGGCTGTTGGAGGAAGGGATGTTTCAGTCAGATTCCGTCAAACGTGAACGCGCAGACTTTGCCTAAGCAAAAGAAGACTCCTCTTGTTTCCTGCAATCCCCCGACTTCGGCATGACATGCTGATTCCGCACAGGGCCACTGCACCTGCTTCGGGAGCAGGGGGTCGGAGGTTCGAATCCTCTCATCCGACCATTAAATGCAAAAGGCCCTTGGCAACCGCCAAGGGCCTTTTACGCGTCCCGTTCCGTTCTTCATCCGGAACTTGCAGAACTTCTTTTTAGACAAGCTTCATTTTCCGCAGGTCCCGGTCCCGTGGGCCTCCCCCTATTTTGCCAGACGACCTTCCCGGTACATCGCTGCGAGATTCTCCCCATCATAATCGGAGCAAAACAGCTGAAGGCTTCTGCAGACATCCCGGTTGATCTCCCGCAGCCAAGGATCGAGCTTTACCGACATGATTTCCGACCCGCCACTTGCGGAAACTGCGTAGACTCCCCTTTCAATGAACGAGTCGTGTCTTTTTTTGAGCTTTTCCCACGCGGGGTTGCCCAGCAATTTCTCCTGTATCCGCTGGTAATTGTATTTGGGAAACAGCAGGGTGTAGTCCGGATACCACAAAAACTCTTTCCCCCCCCTTCGTCTCCTTCCACCACAAACAACGGAACGATCGGGGTGTGCAGCTTGACGGGAAACTCGGTAACGCCTCCGGTCGGCAACAGGGTGCGGGCGTTGAATACCGGGTCAAGAAAGAGGTTCGGCATGTTCACCATTTCCTGGATCCGGTGCACCATGCTCGTGTTGTTGGTGTGTATCAGCAGCAGGTAAGCGTTTGACTTTTTCGAGAAGCGACCATAGGTAGAGTCGTCGCCGAAAGGGGTGAGCGACTGCTCGGCACCGTCGATCAGGTCGCGCGCTCCCGGCCCCAGTGCCACACAGGGGTGGGTGGGATGCAGGCTTCTTACAGCACCAGGCATTCGCCTGAGACACTCCGTCAGCATCCCGCTTTTGGACGGGGTCTGCTGCGGATCGAACACCTCGCCTAAATCAAGATACTCTTTGGCGGAGCCGGAAAAAGGAAAACTCGGCATCATGATCGTACAACCGGGGACTGCGCGTTGCAGCGCCTTGATGACCGTTTCCGGTCCGCCCACCAGGTATCCGAGACCACTCAGCATACTGTGAACGCAGACGTACGCGCCTGGTGGAATCTGCAAGCGCTGGAAGACGGTGACCAGTTTGTCCTCGGTGCACCGGTTGAAGAGGCGGTTGCCCAGATTTTGCAGCTCCCTCCTTATTCCTTTGGGAAGCAACTGGCGCTTAAGCTCTGAAGGACTGATCATAGGGGATCCTCGCTTGGTTTGGGGCGGTACGCTACCAAAGTGAAGTCGAGATCTTGAACGTTTACCGGGGTGAAGAAGAGTTCCTCAAGCGATCCATCGCCCGATGGGAAATTCACCGTTCCATAACGTGTGCCTGAACTCCTGCCGGAGGGAGAGAAGGGGAGCACCGCTACCCGCTCCCAGTGCTCACTGTCTCTGGAAACCCAGATATCGGCCGACTCCTCAGCGATACCTTGCTGCCCCGGTTCGTAGGTTGTGCCGAGCACCAGTGTACCGTCCCTCAACCGGGTTGCATAGTAAGCCGGCTTGTTAATGTACTGCAGCCGTTCCATCTGACTGTCGGCAAATCTCCAGCGGTATATGTAGTTGGCTGCGGACGGGGCGTCCCGGCCCGCATCAGATCCCCAGATGAGGGCGTCCGGGGTAGGGATAAGAGTTACCATGCGCCAGATTTGCGAGTTGCCGGCAAATTCTTGTAAGGTCTTGAAGTCATCGTCTGTGTAAAACAGATGTGCCTCTTCATCCGAGTCGCCTGTGCAGATCCAGAGGCGGTTTCTGAACGGATCCGATACGATGCTGTGCACGTGTTTGATCTTCCCCTCGGGGAACTGGTAGCAGACCTCCCACTTGCGGCCGTCGTCAGAACCGCGCACGATCCTGACGCTATAGGGGCGCTCATTATTGTATTCGCCGAAGTAAAGATTTCCTGTTCTGTCATCTACAGCCATGCCGTTCTTGAGGGGGCCATACAGATTTAACTCACGGAAGCAGTAGACGTGACTTGCGCAGGTGCCGGTGCCATCATAGCGGTATATGCCGTCGTACTGGATGATTACGGTTCCGCTGGGTAACACCGCAACGTTGTGTATGCCAATATTTCGGCGCAGCCTTCTTACCATTCCGGACCTGAGCAGGAAGCTTTTGGTCTTGGCGATGAGCGAGGTCCTCCGGTCTTGTAGATGGCAAATTTTTTCCCACCCCCCCCCTCCGTCGGAGCTTGCATAGACAAAATGGTCTTCGCTTGCGTACAGCACGCCGTTTCGTGAGTACTGCACCATCATACGGTCACGCACAAGGTGAAGATTACGAGATTCCATCGCCCCTCCCTGCTCCCCTATCGTGAAGAAGGTGTCTCATGCTTTGTGGATGTAAGGCGCTCGGTCAGCCAACACTGCTGCCACTTAGCTAATTAACAATGATTAAATCACCGGCTCTCACCTATAATGACATTTTTACCGACTGTCAACACTTTACCTTCCCATTACCTCAACATCACTGCCCGTTCGATGATACCCGGGGGTCCTGAATGCACGGGCAAGCTTCTCCGGCACCACTCCCACCGTCCCTTCCACCTTCCACGTCGGACTTGCCATGCTCCTTACACTATTTGCGAACTTGCTGCACAGGTCGTCACAACAGAAATGCTGATTTCGCACTCTCACTCACAGCACCGGGTCCAGCAGTTCTGACAGGGCACATGGCAATCACCGAAGCATATGCGTTCCTCTCGTCAGTCTATGTCGGAAAATTTAACGGTTGTCGGCAAGTTTTACAGAATTTTTCCTCTCTACAGGTTTCTACTGTCTGTCAAATACCTAAAACCTGATAAAAACAGGCATTGGCTCAGCCGTTGCAGTTTATGGCAAAGGTCTTAAATATATCAGTGGGGAGGATACAATGAAAAAGGCGATCTCTTTGTTAGCAGCGGGACTAATGTTGATCGGCGCTGTCGGACTAGCTAACGCAACTACGATGACAAATGATCTGAACGATGTCATTGCAGCTGGAGGGGTAGGTGTCACCATTCCCGGGGCTGAATTCTCTTCGCATTCGGCAATCGCCGATCCGTTCGGCGGAGTCATCACCTTCTCCAGCCCGATGCAGCACCGTATCGTGGGATCCAGCTGGGCGACCTGGTCCAGTACCTATGGCAACCCGACAGGTCTGGACCTGCTGTACTCCAACGGCGCAACCAGCATCACCATGGCCTTTGCACCTGAGAAGGTCGCGGACTTTGGCTTTGAACTGGAGCCGAATCAGTTCTCCACCTTCTTATTTACCTTGGGCCTGGATGACGGTTCGACTTTGAGCCAGGCCGTAGCCGGGTCTGCAGGCGCGTTGGCTTTTGGCTTTACAGGCGGGGATGTTGCCTGGCTCACGATCTTCGGGGAGGACGACTTTTCGATCGGGCGCTTAACCATGGATTCGGCCCCCGTTCCCGAGCCTTCCACCATACTGCTGCTGGCTGGCGGGCTTGCCGGTCTTGCTGTCCTGAGAAGGAAGCAGAAATCCTAGATTAAATGCATTAAATTCAAACATTTGAGGTGCGGCAAAAGCCGCGCCTCTTTTTTTGGTCCTCATGGCTAGGAGACGTGACGGGACAGTCGAGGATTTCTACCGCAGGGAATTTGATACTACACCCTAATCCCTTCTTACTCGCATTTCCCCTGCACAGAACAAGGCCCTCGGCAACCGCCCAGGGCCTTGTTCTCGTTTAGCTCTATCCAACCACCTCACAACCGCTTGTGGCAGTTACGGACTAGCGTGGTTTTTGACGCCTCCATCCGCCATGGCGAAGGGCCTTAAAAGAACCTGCTACTACCCCGGCAGGGATCAGCACCAGCCATACGGTCAGGATAACGGCAATGAGCACCAGAATTATGAGCAGTAGTTTTGTCATAATGAACCTCCTCGTCATAGGACCTCTAATCCGACCTTACCATAAGAATATTCACATGAACAAGTTCGGATAGCAGGTTAAACCTGCCCCCCACAGCATTCCGAGGATACCTCGACAGAATTCAAAAAGGTGCCTAAGTGTCATGGAAAGCGCTGGTTCCTTCACATCTGCGCATCACCCCCCTTTTTCCGGTAGTTCATGAGAACCATTGCAGTTTCTTCTTAAGAAAACCTTCGTTGTGCCGAATAACCGTACATGACGTGGGTGAATCAATAAGCGACTAGGACCAACACCGGCAAAGGGGAGCGTTTCGGATGACCATAAAATCGAAATTGGTGCTGAACGCCAGCATCGTTATCCTGGCTGTGGCTGCCGTTTCCATCAGCAGTTTCATCGGCATGAACTCCATACAAGGAAAGCTTTCATATCTGACGGAAAAGAGTACCCCCTACCAGGTCCGGACGGTAGAATTCCAACGCGCCCTTCAGGGGGCCGCGGCCGACCTGATCAAGGTAGTCGCCGCCCGCAACGAGCAGGAATTCACGGCGGCAAAGGGTGAAGCGGAAAAATCGCTGGCAGAGGTGCAACAGAGCCAGGACAAGCTCGAAGCAGTCTCGGGTGAAAAGCTTGAGGCTTCGGCCGCATTCGCCACATTAGCGGGGGAGCTTTTCACCACCATGACCGCTCGGCTCAAGTCCGAAAAAGAGTCTAACGAGGCGCACGCGCTCATCGTCCAGAACGGCAAGGAGGTCGACACCAGAATCCATGACCTGGAAAAAATGGTAAAGTCGCTGCAGCAATCGAGCTCTGCCGCCTACTCCAAGGCCAACGAGGAGGCTGACAAGATATCGAAAAACCTCGCCAGCATCGAGACGCTCAAGGTATCGCTGAAGGAGGCCAGGTACCACCTGTTCGACCTGCAGCGCCTGCAGGAGAAAAAACAGGCGCAAAACCTCCTTGCCGCCTCCATCAGAAAGATCCAGCAGAACAGCAATATCAGGCACAACAAGCAGATAGGAGCTAAGTTCGCGGCGTTCTCCGCCAAGGCTGAGCAACTGGTAAAGACCCCGGCAGAAGGTGGCGATGCCCGTCGCGGGGAAGCTATTCTCAAGGAAGCGCTCGCCGATTTGCAGGAGGTCGAGGACCTGATCGAAGACGAGGTGGACAAGTCCCAGCTGCTGGTGGGCTCCATATCGGTCAAGCTCCCCGGGCACATGACCAGGGCCAACGCCGCGGTCGGCGTCCTCTCCAACAATACGGAGCTGGTCTCCCTGGCCGATTCCCTGGAAGCCCTCGCCGGCCGGCTGTTCTTCGCCGGGAGCCAGAAGGAGCTAGATGGCATCGCCAGCGAGTTCAACCAGCAGTACCTGAGACTGGCAACAGTCGAAAGATCGGTCGCTTCCTTGCTGAGGACAGCCGGAGCCGGTCGCGAGTTGAGGATACTTCAGGAGGTGGTGGCATCCCTGTCGGGCATCCGGGAAAAGGTGTTCGCCCAGCAAGGGGTTCTGGAAAAACTGCGCCAGAAGATACAACTGCAGGCACAGGCCGAGAACTGCGCAGCCAAGCTGCGGGAGGTTGTCGCCCAGCAGGCGGAGAAGGGGAAACAGACCGTTTCGGTGGCCCAGGAAGGGCAGGAAATCGCGATCGGCACCGTCAACCGGACCATCCGCTTCAGCATGACCCTGATCCTGATCATCGCCGTAGTCTCAGCCATCTTCGGGACGCTGGTCGGCACCTGGATCTACCGGAGCATCTCCGGTCCCATCGGCCAGTTGATCACGACGGCGGAACGGGTCGCGGGAGGGGACCTCACAGTAAGCATTGCTGCAAGCAGCAAGGACGAAGTCGGCCGGGTGCAGGGATCCATGGCAAAGATGCTGGAGAGCATCAGGGAGGTGGTAGGGCGGATCGGTCTTGCCACCGACACCCTGGCAAGCAGTTCGGAGGAGATGGCCGCCACGGCAGGGGTGCTTGAGACCGGAGCGGCACGCCAGGCGGGACGGGTGGATGATTCGGCATCGACCATGGCGGAGATGACCTGTACCACCTTGGATATGGCGCAAAATACAGCTGAAGCGGCAAACACCGCTGACATGATGAAGGAGACCGCCCAGGAAGGGAAAAAGGCGATGCAGCTAACGGTCCAGGAGCTGCAGAAGTTCGCAGAAACCTTTACCGAAACCGCCGTCATGGTTGAGCAGCTGGGAGAGCAGTCGGCGCAGATCAGCGACATCGGCACACTGATCAGGGACATCGCCGACCAGACCAACCTCCTGGCGCTGAACGCCGCCATCGAGGCGGCGCGGGCCGGCGACCAGGGGAGGGGATTTGCCGTGGTGGCAGACAGCGTGCGCGAGCTTGCAGAGCGGACCTCTACCGCCACCGCCGACATCAACCATACGGTGAAAAACATGCAGGTGAGCGTGAACCGCTCGGTTGTCCAGATGGGGCACGAGAAGGAAGCGATGAACACCATCCTCACCCGGGTGAATGGCACCGTTGAGGCTATCGACCGCATCGCTAAGTACGTTGATCAGGTGAACGACATGGTGCGTCGCATCGCGATAGCGACCGAGGAGCAGTCAGCCGCAAGCAGCGAGGTCTCCCACAACGTGGAGGAGATCTCTCTCCTGACCCGCGAGCTGCGCACCGCCTGCAGCGGCATCAGGGAATCGTCCGACGGCCTGTCGCGGCTGGCCAGCGACTTGAACGGCATGGTGGGATGGTTCAAGGTCTAGAGGCAGGGAAAGGCGGGGGCTGGGGCTTCGGGGCGGCTTCGTCAAGAACCGAGCGCACCTTGAAGGCAAGCGCCCTCACATCGAAGGGCTTTTGCAGGTAGTTCACGCTGTCGTGCAGCACCCCGTGGTCGGCAATGATGTCCGCGGTGTACCCCGACATGAACAGGCACTTCAACCCGGGTCGTATCGACTGGAGCTTCTTTGCCAGGTCACGCCCGTTCATCCCCGGAATGACGACATCGGTCAGCAAGAGATCTATCCCGGCCTCTCCGTCCTCTGCCTGACGCAATGCGTCCTCAGGCCCTTTGGCCACAAGGACCCGGTACCCCAGGTTTTCCAGGATGGTTTTGCTCATCTCGATCACAGAGGGTTCGTCCTCCACCAGCAATATCGTCTCGGTCCCCCCCTTGATAAGCTCCATTCCCGCCTCTGTGGTCCCGGTTGTTTCCTCCGGCGGAACACAGGGAAGGAAGATACTGAAGGTCGTGCCGCTGCCGCGCTTGCTGTCCACCCTGATGCCACCCTGGTTCTGCTTCACGATGCCGAACACCGTTGCCAACCCGAGCCCCGTCCCCTTTCCCAGCTCCTTCGTGGTGAAGAACGGTTCGAAGATGTGTTCCAGGACCTCCTCATCCATCCCCTGACCGGTATCGTTCACCGAGAGCAGCACGTAATCGCCGGGTGGCAGGTCGCTCTTGCCGCGGCAGGCACTCTCGTCCATGGTGACGTTCTCGGTCCGGATGGTCAGCCTGCCGATGCCGGAGATGGCGTCACGGGCATTTACGCAGAGGTTTGCCAGCATCTGGTCGACCTGCGTCGGGTCGATCCTGACCCGGTGCAACTGGCGCCCCGGGATCCAAACCAGCTCGACCCCTTCGCCGATCAGCCTTTCCAGCATCCGCAGCATCCCGGAAACGGTGCTGTTCAGGTCCAGCACCTTCGGCTCCACGGGCTGGCGCCTGGCAAAGGCGAGCAGCTGCCTGGTCATCTCGGCGGAACGCCTGCCGGCATCCAGGATCGCTTCCAGGTGCCTGCGCTGCGATCCCAGGGTATTTTGGTCCATGAGGCAGAGCTCGGCATGCCCGACGATCACGCTCAGCATGTTGTTGAAGTCGTGGGCGACACCGCCCGCCAGCCGCCCCACCGACTCCATCTTCTGCGCCTGGTGGAACTGCTCCTCCACCTCTCGGTACCGGGTGATGTCCATGGAGATGGAAAGAAGCGCCTTCCTGCCGGCCACCGTGATGATCTCTCCCCAGCGCCTGCAGAGTATCGGCTGCCCCGACTTCGTGTGGCAGCTCAGTTCCAGATCAGAGATCCTTCCCTCGCGCCCGATCTTCTCCCTGAGGAGCTCCGCATCCAGCCTGCTGATCCACCCAAGCTCCACCGGGCTTCTCCCGACCGCCTCCTCACGGCTGTAACCGGAGATGGTGCAGTATCTGTTGTTCACGTCCAGGTAGCGGCCGTCCTCCAGATCGCAGATGGAGATCATAACCGGGGCGCTATTGTAGGCTGCGGCAAACTTCTCGTTGCTGTCGCGCAGCCTTTCCTCGATCCTCGCCCGCCCGGCTATCTCCAGTTGAAGCTCCCGGTTCAACTCCTCCAGCTGCAAGGTCCGCTCGGTCACCCTCAGTTCCAGCCCCTCCTGCGACTGCCTGAGCCGGTCGACCATGGCGTTGAAGGAGTAGCCCAGTTCTATGGTCTCCCTGGTCCCCTCCAGCGGCACCCTGAGCGTCAGGTCCCCCTCCTCGATGTCGGTCGCGATGCGCGCCATCCTTTGCAGAGGGCGTCCCAAACGCCTTGCGATGAAGACGGCACAGACGAGGGTAAGGACGATCCCGAAGAGGCTGAAGAGCAGCGCATGCTGCAGCTGCCGCCGGATGGGGGCCATCGCCTCTGCCTCGTCGATCTTGACCACCATTCCCCAGGCCAGCTCGGGGTTGAGGGGTATGTGCCGGAAGGCTGCCAGCACCGGCTCCCCGCGGTAATCGGAGGTCTTGATGGCTCCCTCGCTCCCCTCGGTGGCGAGCTTGGCCGCTTTACCGGCGCTGACACTGCTCATGGGAACCACGGCGGTACCGTCCTTGAGCGGGTGCCTGGTACTCATCAGGAAGCGCGATTTCCCGTCGACGACGACGACTTCTCCCGATTTCCCCAAGACCCCCGCGATGGCCCCCTCCAAAAGCGGCTTCATCACCTCGTCCATGTCGATGGCGAAATCCAGCAGCAGCACCGGTCTTTCGTCTGCAGTCAGCGCCTGGCCGACCTGCCTGATGATATGCAGCCGTGCCGGCTCCCCCGGCACCCCCTCTGTGAAGCCGACGGTCTCCTCCACCCCCGGACGGGAGGCATCGTCCAGGAGAGAAGGGGTGATGGAGCCCCCCTCCTCCCCTCCCTGGCTGGCGGTTACGGGCTTGCCGGTGGCAGGGTCGACGATGCGCACATATTCGTAGCGGTAGGCGGAGCGAATCTGATCAAGCCACTCGTTGAGTTGTGCCGGAGGGACAGGCTTTGGCTGTGGGCCGGCCCAAAGGAGGGCCAGTCTCCGGATGTCGCCCGCTTGCGCCAAGGTGACGGCGTCGGCGCGCCTTTCCTCGAGCCAGGAGGTGATGAGTTTCTTGTTGCCATCAGCGATGCTGGAAAGGATGCTCAGCTCTTTGGCGGTACTGTCGGCGACCTTCCCCTTTATGATGCCAAAGGGGAGGCCGTAGAGCTCGATGAGCTGGGTGGACATGAGCACCAGGAGCGAGAGGGTGCAGAAGGTGATGATGATCCTGCCGCCGATGCCCAGATGCCAGGGCATCCGGCGGCGCTGCTCCTTTTGGGACTCACTTCCGGTCATAGTCAAACCTTGAGGGGTGGTACTTTTTGGGGTTTTTGCTCACACGGTCCAGAATATCGAACCTGAAGATCCCCTTGACGGCGGACCAGGTCACCGCGGCAGGTATCTTGCCGAGTTTCTTCAGGAAAAGGAATTCCTCAGCCAGCGAGGACCCCTCTGCCTCGATCCCCCTCGGCATGCGCGGCGAGAATCCGATGGAGCCCAGGTCTGTGCGCAGGTCCTTGACCAGGCGGGCCTGGGTCATCTGCTGGTTCTGCGACCCTTTCAGGGCCTTGATATCCCTCAAGTTGTAGTCAGCGGCGGTTTCCAGCTCCTTGCGCTCTTTGCTGAACAGGTTCATGGCCCTGACAAGGGCAGCCGCGACGTGGGGGGCGAGTTCAGGGTGCCTGTCCGCCAGTGGTCGCGAGATGACCAGGAAGGCGAGGCTCTTCTGCTTCCCGATGGCGGTAAAACGGTCCGGATAACGCGAGAGGGTGAGTTCCGGGGTCGGTGGCCATGCGGCATAGGCGTCGATCTTCCCCTTCAGGAGCGCATCCTCCATCTCGGTCACCTCCATCGGGACCAGGACCGCATCGGATTCGGCGAGCCCCGAACTCGCCAGAGCCTTCATGAGGGCAAAGTGGCTCGACGTGCCGTAGGCGTTGCCGACCCTCTTTCCCTTCAGATCGCTGGGAAGAAGCCCCTTCGGGCCGACCACCGAGGCGTAGTTCTGCTTGATGAGCGCGAAGGCGTACAGCGGCATATCCGTCGCCCCCTTCAAAAGCGGCATGTCCCCCAGGGTGGAGAAGTGGGCCTCCCCGGAGGCGAGCAGCGTGACGGCCTCCGAACCGTTCCTGACGGGGACCATCCGGAGAGAGAAGCCGGAGCGCTCCAGCTCCTGGCGCAGGATCCGGTCGCGCTGCAGCATTGCCGCAAGGGCCCCGCCGGGCGAGGCCATCGGCTGGTAGCAAAAGACAAGCGGCGCCGGCTTCGCCGCCGCGGCCCAAGGGGCCCAGCAAAGAAGCGCGATCGCCAGATGGAGCAGGCAGTGAAACCTCAATCGAAGGTTTGCATCGGCCTTCAGTAGGTACGGCATCGGACATCCCCTCACTTTATGGTGCGTAGTCGAAGGTGTTGAGCTGGTAGTGGGCGTGCCGGGCCAGCAGGCGCGGCAGGAGGTCCGGCCTTATGGCGGACAGGAAACGCTCTCTGGACGCCTGCGCCGGCAATTTCCCGATGGCCTTGAGAAAGTCGAACTCGCGCCCCAGCGCCGAGGCCGCGTCCTTCTCCGACGCGGAGATGAGGGGGACCGCCGGTACATCCAGGAGGTCGCTGCGTGTTATCCCGGCGATGTCCGCCACGGAAACAGTCGCGCTCTTGCCGGTGAACTCCTGCATACCGTCGAGTGCCCATCTGCTGGCGGTGAAAAGGTTGTTCCCCTTCTTCATCCAGCGGATGGCGCGGATGAGCGCCGCCGAGAACGCGTCGGCCACGGCCGGCTTATCGGTCACCATCTGCCGGGAGAGCAGGAAGTACGAGAGGCTAACCTGCCGATGGATCACGTTGAACTGCCCGGGGTATTTCTTCAGTGCAGCGGTGGGTATCGGCTCCCATGCGGCAAAGGCATCGATTTTCCCCTGCGCCAGGGCATCCGGCATCTGGGTAAGCTCCATCTGGGTGATGGCGACCTCCTGCTCCGTGAGCCTGACCGAATCGAGGGCCTGCAGCAGCGCGTAATGCGAGGTCGTGCCGAAAAGGTTTCCGATCTTTTTCCTACGCAGGTGCTCGAGCATGGTACCGTTGCGGGCAACGACCGAGGCATAGCTGCGTTTGACGGTTCCGACGATCAGCATCTCGCCCGTGCTGACGGCCTCGATGGACGGCATGTCCGAAAACAGTATCGCATCGACCCGCTTCTGCCTGATGAGGGGGAACGCCTCGGGCCCTTTGCCGAAGGTCCTGAACTCGATCCGGTATCCCTCGCGCTCCAGCGCCTTTTGCAGCACCCGGTCCCGCTTCATGGTTTCGCCCAGGACCGCCACCGGGACCGCCGTGGGGAAGTAGACGAAGGTCACCACCCTCTTCTCCCTGCCGGCCGTCGCCTTGGTTCCGGCAGCCTCCGCACTGACTGATCCCAGCCACAGCGAAAGTAGAAAAAGTATCAGCAGCACGTTAAAATCTCTTTTCATTTTTTTCGTCAGTGGAACCATGTCGGTACACCTGTGTCGTCGAGTGTGCAGGCTTCATCAACACACCCTCAAGGCATTGATATTAATAAAATTACATGATTCCCGTATCGTCACCTATAAATAAAACTTGAGCGATTGACTCACAACATCTGCGGGAATGCAACATATCAAAGAAATGCCCGAATTGGTAGAGCTTACCTGGTGCCAAGCAATTAGATCATTCATCGAATTCGCCCGTCCGGCATATTCATCCAGTCGCCGCCCCCCTTCCGGCCGGCACGGCCACCTCCCCATGCCTCCCCGGCTCGCCACCAGCCTCGTTGACTTGCCGCTGAAATGTTGTATCTAGATCTACTTGCACGAGATTACGCCCTTCCCATGAGCAGATTTTTCACCGCGGGCATCCCGCGGGGATAAAAACAGACGGGCGTACGGGGAGAATTAAGATGAACTACATCACGGTGGGGAAGGAGAACTCCTGCAACATCGACCTCTATTACGAGGATTACGGCGAGGGGGAGCCGGTGGTACTGATCCACGGCTGGCCGCTTAGCATGCGGTCATGGGAAAGACAGATTCCGGCGCTGCTGCGGGCCGGGTACCGGGTGATCGCCTACGACCGCCGAGGCTTCGGACAGTCGAGCAGGCCCGCCGGCGGCTATGACTACGATACCCTGGCGGACGATCTGCATGCGATCATGACCAGGCTCGACCTGCGCAACGCGGCGCTGGTCGGTTTTTCCATGGGGGGAGGCGAGGTGGCGCGCTACCTTGGGCGCTACGGGACGGAGCGTGTGCGAAAGGCGGTGTTCATGGCAGCGGTCACCCCGTATCTCCTGAAGGGCCCGGGGAACCCGGCGGGGGTGGACGGGAACATCTTCGAGGGGATCCGGCATGCGATCGGCGCCGACAGGCCGGCATTCCTGACGAGCTTCTTGTCCAACTTCTACAATCTGCATGCCTTCGGCGGGAAGAAGGTGAGCGAAGAGGTGGTCCGCATGAGCTGGAACATCGCTTCGGGGGCATCTCCCCTGGGGACCATGGAGTGCGTGAGGGCATGGCTGACGGACTTTCGCGACGACCTGGTGCGCATCCGCATCCCCACCCTGGTCATCCACGGCGACGACGACCGCATCCTCCCCTTCGCGGCAACCGGGAGCAGGACCCATGAGGCGGTGGAGGGGAGCAGGCTCATCGTGGTGGCCGGCGCGCCGCACGGCCTGAACTGGACCCACGCCGAAGAGGTGAACGACGGGATCATCGACTTCCTGCAGGAAGCCATCTGAGAATACCAAAATCGTTGGCCACGGAGAATTCCTCCGCGGCCAACGGTATTCAGACCTTGAACGCCCGGAACCTCTCCACCGCCTCCGGGATGGTCTCCTCCCGGATGTTGCCGAAGGCAAGCCTCAGGTACCCTTCCAGCCCGGGCCCGAACACCTCGCCCGGCAAAAGCAGGATCCCCCCCCTCTCGACCAGCCTTCTCGCCACCTCCCTCCCGGTCCTTCCGACGAGCGGATGCCGCACCCACCCGAAAAAGGGGCTGCTTGCCACCAGACGGAAGGGGTTCACCCCCTTGCCGAACTCGGAGCGGAACACCTCGTGCCGGCGCTCCATCATGACCCGGTTTTGCGCCACCCATCCCCCCAGATGCTCGAAGCCGTACTTCACCGCGTGCTGGGTCACGCGCGGCTGGCATACCGCCATGGTGTCCTGGGCCTTCAGCGCGTGCCGTATGAACTCCTCCGAGGCAGCCAGCATCCCGGCGCGGTATCCGGTAAGCGCAAAGGTCTTGCCGAAGGAGGCGATATGGACGAAGTGGTCTCCCCAGTCGGGACGCTCGAAGAGATCATGGGGGCGGACGCCGCCGGTGATGAAGCTGTTGTAGGTCTCGTCGAGGACCAGCGCGATGTTGTGCCGCACCGCGAGTTGGTGCAGTTCACGCACCAATCGCGGAGGTATCACGGCGCCGGTGGGGTTGCTGGGGGTGACCAGCAGGATGGCCTGGGTCTTCGGGGTGATCAGGCCGGCGATGGCGGCGACGCTCGGCATCCCCCCGCCCTCCTCGTCGAAGGGGGCATAGACGCAGCGGATGCCGAGCAGTTCCAGGGCCATCGGGTGGTCGAAGTAGGCCGGCAACTGCACGATCACCTCGTCTCCGGCGCGGCAAAGCGTCACCATGGCGAGCCACAGCGCCTGGCTCGCGCCGATGGTGAGGCAGATCTGGGCGGGGTTGATGCGGGCGCCGTAGAGCTCGCGGTAACCGGCGCAGACCGCCTCGCGCACCTCCGGGAGCCCCTCGTCCACGCTGTAGCGCGAGGTGAGCGGGTCCCGCATCACCTGCGCCAGGTGATCGATGAGCTCCGGCGGCGGGGGGTAGTCGGGGATCGCCTGGCAAAGGTCGATGAGTGGCACCCCTTCGGGGGCCCCGGCGAGCCACCCCCTCACCTCCGAGATGGGGGGCGGGTGGACACCAGCTATCAACGGCGAGACGGGGAATTTCATGGCAGGCTCCACTCTTTCATCCGACCGATCGGTCGGATCTGTCAGATCTGTCAGATCAACAAAAAAGGCCCTCAAAAGAGGGCCTTCTTTGTATTACTCCGCCGGCGCGGGAAGGTACTGCTCGAACTGCCTCTTGTCCTGGCAGCAGCGGTACGCCTCCTCGGGCGAAACCTTCTTGGTCTTCAGCAGGTCCAGGATGTGCTGGTCCATGAGCTGCATCCCGTCCTTCCTCCCGGTCTGCATGATGGAGGGTATCTGGAAGGTCTTCCCTTCGCGGATCAGGTTCCCGATGGCGGGGTTCCAGACCATGATCTCCTGCGCGGCCGCCCTCCCCTTGCCGTCCGCGGTCTTCAGAAGCTGCTGGCAGACGACCCCTCGCAGCGACTCGGAGAGTATGGCGCGCACCTGCTCCTGGGCGTCCTTGGGGAACACGTCGATGATCCTGTCCACCGTCTTCGCAGCGGAACTGGTGTGCAGGGTGCCGAAAACAAGGTGCCCCGTCTCCGCGGCGCTCATCGCCAGGCCAATGGTCTCCAGGTCCCGCATCTCCCCGACCAGGATCACGTCCGGATCCTCCCTGAGCGCGGCACGCAGCGCGCTCGCGAAGCTGTCGGAATGCTCGCCTATCTGGCGCTGGTTGAAAAGCGACATCTTGTTCTCGTGTATGAACTCCAGCGGATCTTCGAGGGTCAGGATGTGTTCCCTTCTCGTGGAGTTGATCAGATCTATCATGGCCGCAAGCGTAGTCGACTTGCCGCTACCGGTAGGGCCGGTCACCAGCACCATCCCCTTCCTCAAGCGGGTGAGGGCGCGGATCCCCTCGGGGAGCCCCAGATCGTCGGCGGAGAGGATCTTGCTCGGGATGATCCGGAATACGGCCGCTATCCCCCTGTGCTGCATCATCAGGTTGCCGCGGAAACGGGCAAGGCCCGGCACCGAGTAGGCGAAGTCGAGGTCGTGCTTCTCCTCAAAGGTCTCACGCTGTTTCTGCGTGAGTATCTCGAACAGTATCGCCTTCAACTCCTCGTGCGTCAGCGTCTTGAAGTTCTGCTTCTCCATCTCGCCGCGCAGCCGGAATATGGGGGGCGACCCGCTGGACAGGTGCAGGTCGGAA